>Ga0364886_10436_pt1 | contig 20342 bp, 19 predicted proteins | sample ExccelJu500001D3_4_FD_206926 | JGI IMG/M metagenome (GOLD analysis project Ga0364886, IMG submission 206926) | Enriched cells from Trout Bog Lake Hypolimnion, Wisconsin, USA - BchlTB.July23.5000.01.D3 | ecosystem: Environmental > Aquatic > Freshwater > Lake > Hypolimnion/Profundal zone | place... | reverse complement strand
GGCAATGTTTCACCAATCTGAAAGGGGCGATTCATTTGTTGTGCCCCATATGCCATTAGGACAAGAAGAGCTAACACCATTGGCAGTAAAGCCCAATCCCACCTGTTACCGCCCGCTTCAAGCACTTGTCGCGGATAAAATTGCTTATTATTGCTCATTATTTATATGTTTCAAAAGTGTTTACTTTGCCTATCATAGCATCGTTGTAAGGCTTAATGCTTTTGGCTACTGAGCAAACAAAATAATATCTTAACCACTATCACCTTAGTCTTTATGAGAGTTTAATTAAATACATATTGATACATAAATATTCAAAAAAGAAATATTCTTGACACTAACAACAATTAAAATTTTAAAAATAAGTGTTTAATCTGCTCAGTTATCCGCTTAATTGGAATGCGCTAATTTTCATGTAGCTTTTTAAGTAAATTATTTTTACTGGTTTAATCTAAATCAATATTAGATAAATTGGGGAGCATATACTTAACAACAATCAGCTTATTTTGATGGATTTAATTGTTAAAAATTTACATATAATATTGGAGGCCTAAAATGATTTTATTGAAAAAACACCTCGTGACAGTATCGATTTTTTTTACTTTCATGATGACATTTAATAGTTTTGCTATGGCATATGTCTGCGGTGCGAGGTATCCGAAGGCTCAAGAGCAAAACGTTAATGTACTCCATACTGTTGAGGCTAAATTACAGAACCTAAAAAATTTGCTCAACCTTGATTTATCTCAAAATAGTGCTTGGAACACTTGGTCCTCTGAAGTCATTAGTGAGGTAAAGAAGCAGCATGAAGATGATCAGAAAATGTCCAAAGACTGGGTGGATGATGTGTCTGACAATTTGAGTACACCAGAAAAATTGGCACATCAGGAAGAACATCTTCGCTATCATATAGGGCGCATGGAAAACCAGTTGCTTCGAATCGAATCTGCAAGAAAAAATACGACCGCTAGTTGCTTGGGCAGATAAGTTTCGTTTTGAGGAATCAAGTAGTGAAACTGCACAGCATTCATGGATGTTGACTTGGCTTCATAGAACTAGCTGGATAGAGGTGATATTAGAAAAAGTAGGCAATTTAATGCAATTGACCTTTATTATGTTTCGACGAAACTATGATGGCACGTCAATTAGAGCTAGGTCTATTAAGCAATCTTCATTAAGTGAACGAATATGGGATGCAATTATTGCAGCGGGTGCTTTTTATGCACTATGGTTGCTTATTCACTTTATCCATACAGAGGTTGGGTGGGGTGAAGCTGGACATGTATTTGTACTCGGATTATTCACGCTTTCACGCGTTGTTATCTTAATTATTATTGCTGCTTTAATTTGGATCCCAGTGGGCGTGTGGGTTGGCATGAGGCCTAATCTATCATCAAGAGTTCAGGCGTTAGCTCAGTTTATGGCCGCATTTCCAGCAAATTTAATGTTCCCTGGCGCAGTAGTGCTAATCGTTCACTTTAAGCTCAATCCTGATATTTGGTTGTCACCTTTGATGATTCTTGGAACGCAATGGTATTTACTTTTTAATGTAATTGCTGGCGCATCAACTATTCCGACAGAACTGCGTTATGTGTCGCAAAATTTAGGGTTAAGTGGATGGTTAAAGTGGCGGCGTTATCTTTTGCCAGCAATCTTTCCAAGCTTTGTTACGGGCGCAATTACTGCAACAGGCGGCTCATGGAATGCTAGCATTGTCGCTGAATATGTGACTTGGGGCCATACGACATTACATGCTCACGGTATTGGAAGCTATATTGCAGAAATGACCGCTATCGGAGATTTTCCTCGCATAGCACTTGGGATTGGCATCATGTGTGTATTTGTAATGGGGTTCAATCATTTTATATGGCGTAGGTTATATCGCATGGCAGAGAATCGCCTGCACTTTTAGGGAGTTGCTGATGAGTAAACCAATTGTCGAGCTTAAGTCTGTAGATAAATCGTTTCATTCAACTGATGGTACCGCGCGTTTAGTGCTGCAAGATGTCGACTTTACGCTTAACGAAGGCGAGATTGTTGCATTATTGGGTCAGTCTGGATCTGGGAAGTCGACTATGTTGAGGATTATGGCGGGTCTAATTCCAGCTGACAAAGGTCAGGTTCTTTATCAAGGCATGCCTATCTATGGAGCTGCGCGAGGTATTAGCATGGTATTTCAGTCTTTTGCGCTTTTCCCTTGGCTAACTGTTCAGAAAAACGTTGAACTTGGTTTAGAGGCTCAAGGCGTATCTATGAAGGAAAGAGTGAAGCGTGCGCAGGCTGCCATCGAAATGATAGGTCTAATTGGCTTTGAAGGTGCATTGCCGCGTGAATTGTCTGGCGGAATGCGTCAACGAGTTGGCATCGCCCGGGCCTTGGTGATGGAACCAGAGGTTTTACTTATGGATGAGGCGTTTTCGGCACTAGATGTTCTAACTGGTGAGCGATTACGGGAGGATATTTTAGAACTTTGGAATAATAATGAAATTCCAACAAAAGCCATTCTCATTGTGTCTCACAACATTGAGGAAGCTGTGATGATGGCTGATCGTGTGCTTATCTTTGCAAGCGATCCGGGTCGTGTATGTGCTGAACTACCAATTACAATAAGGCATCCAAGAGTCGTTGAGAGCCAAGAGGTACGTGCACTCATTGATAATGTTTATGGACTTATGACTTCAGGGACTTCACGCTTGGGCCGCCTTGCTGAAGTTGAGAGTAAATTGCAATTAGGTGATAGATTACCAGAAGCTGACATTGCGCGCATGGAAGGCATGCTTGAATTGCTTGCAGAGGAACCCTTTAATGGCCGTGCTGACTTACCTAAACTTGCGGAAGATACAGAACTTACAGATAAAGAATTAATAGATGTTTCAAGAGCGCTAACAATTCTAGGTTTTGTGCAATTACCTCAAGGCGATGTAGTTATTACTGAGCTGGGTATCGCTTATGTGGCTTCCACCAAGGCAGAACGCCAACAAATTTTTGGAAAGCAGTTGTTAGCTAATGTTCCTATGATTGCCTACATTAGACATGGTTTGGAGCAAGACCCCTCAGGAGACCTGCCTGAGGATCTATTTCTCAAGCTCCTGCGTTTCACTCTCAATCAAGCCGAAGCTGAACGTGCACTCAGTGTTGCTATTGAGTGGGGGCGTTACGGTGATGTTTTTGAATACAACTTCAACACGGGCGTAATTCACATGCCTAAAGAAGATCAAGCAACAGTCGACGACATAGTCTAAGGTGTCGCCGCTTATTCCCACTCGATGGTGGCGGGTGGCTTTCCTGAAATATCATAGACAACACGATTAATTCCGCGTACTTCATTAATAATTCTGTTTGATACTTTGCCTAATAAATCGTATGGTAATTCCGCCCAATGTGCAGTCATAAAGTCGCTGGTGACCACAGCACGTAAGGCAACTACATAGTCATAAGTGCGCCCGTCGCCCATTACCCCGACAGATTTAACGGGCAAAAATACAGTGAATGCTTGAGAAGTTTTGGAGTACCAACCACTTCTATGCAACTCCTCAATAAAAATGGCATCCGCGCGACGCAGTAAATCTGCAAATTCTTTTCTTACTTCACCTAAAATGCGGACACCTAATCCTGGCCCTGGGAAGGGGTGGCGGTAAACCATGTCGTGCGGCAATCCAAGTGCCAAACCAAGTTCACGTACTTCGTCTTTAAATAGTTCTCGAAGAGGCTCAAGTAACTTAAGTTTCATCGTTTCTGGTAAACCGCCAACGTTGTGGTGACTCTTGATGTTGTGTGCATTTTTGGTTTTCGCCCCTGCGGATTCAATAACATCCGGATAAATCGTACCTTGCGCTAACCATTTGGCTTGTGGTAACTTGGCTGATTCTTGCTGAAATACCTCAACAAATTCTCGCCCGATGATTTTTCGTTTCGCTTCTGGATCAGTCACACCGACTAAATCACCTAAAAACTTAGCGCTTGCATCTACATGAATCACTTTAACACCTAGATTTTTAGCGAAGGTATCCATGACTTGTTCGGCTTCATTCAATCGTAACAGGCCGTTATCTACAAACACGCATGTTAGCTGATCACCAATGGCTTGATGAATGAGAGCCGCTGCTACAGAAGAATCTACGCCACCTGACAAGCCCAAAATTACTTGATCAGTCCCAACTACTTTACGTATATCGCTAATTGCCGTTTCTACATAGTTAGGCATAGTCCAGCTTCGGTCACAATGGCAAATTTCGTGCACAAAGCGACTGAGCATTGTTTTGCCTTGCAGTGTGTGCGTCACTTCCGGGTGGAATTGAACCGCATAAAAATTTCGTGCTTCATCTGCCATAGCAGCAATCGGAGTTGATTCATTACTGGCAATCACTTTAAAACCCACAGGCAACTCAGTTACCTTGTCACCATGACTCATCCAAACGTCCATTAACCCGTGACCATGCTCGTTCACTGTGTCTTGAATGTCTTTGAGTAGGGCAGAGTGTCCGTGGGCACGGATTTCGGCGTAACCGAACTCATGTATAGAAGAGCTTTCGACCTTTCCACCTAATTGTGATGCCATAGTTTGCATGCCATAACAAATACCAAGTACAGGTACACCAAGCTCAAAAACAGAATCCGGCGCGCGTGGTGTTTCCTCTTCATAAACAGAATTAGGACCGCCAGATAAAATAATGCCAGAGGGGTTAAATGCACGAATAAAAGCATCGCTCACTTCCCAAGTGTGGAGTTCACAGTAAACATTAGCCTCGCGAACGCGGCGCGCAATCAACTGCGTATATTGAGAACCGAAGTCGAGTATTAAAATCTTGGAGTGGGTAGTCATTAGTCGTTAGTTATGGTTATAGTTGAGAGGCTTTTGTAAGCAGTTAAGTGTTGAGCAGTTCTATCCTTACGTGAATTTCGCTAACTGAGAGAACGCATCAGCTAGCTAGCAACTATGCCTAAAGTGCTAATCAATTCTGTAATTCGGTGCTTCTTTAGTGATTTGAACATCATGTACATGTGATTCACGCATTCCAGCTGAGGTTATTTGAACAAACTCTGCTTTTTCACGCATTTCTGTAATATTTTTAGCGCCTACATATCCCATAGATGCCCGTAAGCCGCCCATGAGTTGATGAATCACCGCTAATACGCTACCTTTGTAAGGCACGCGACCTTCAATACCTTCAGGTACTAGCTTGTCGGCATTGCCATTATTTTCTTGGAAGTATCGATCGCTTGAGCCTTTCTCCATCGCTCCAATTGAACCCATTCCGCGATATGATTTGTATGATCGACCTTGAAATAACTCAACCTCGCCTGGCGCCTCTTCAGTTCCAGCAAACATACCACCAAGCATTACACTATGAGCACCAGCAGCAATAGCTTTTGAAATGTCGCCTGAAAAACGAATACCACCATCAGCAATGAATGGAACGCCGGTGCTGGCTAAAGCTTTTTCTACATTTGAGATGGCACTAATTTGTGGCACACCCACACCAGCGACAATTCGCGTAGTGCAGATTGAGCCTGGGCCAATCCCTATCTTTACGCCATCTGCACCGGCATCCACTAAAGCTAAAGCAGCAGATGCCGTCGCTATGTTGCCGCCAATGACTTCAATATTTGGGTAGTTCTTCTTCACCCATGTCACACGATCAAGAACACCTTGAGAGTGCCCGTGCGCGGTATCAACCACAATGACATCTACGCCAGCTTCAGCTAGAGCGGCAACGCGCTCTTCTGTCCCTTCGCCAACGCCAACTGCAGCACCTACGCGTAAGCGACCTTTTGAATCTTTACAGGCAAAAGGGTGGTCGGTAGATTTTTGTATATCTTTAACAGTAATTAAACCTTTAAGAGTGTCATAAGCATCAATTACTAATACTCGCTCCAAACGATGTTGATGTAATAAGCGAATGACATCTTCTTTAGCGGCACCTTCACGCACAGTCACCAATTTATTTCTTGGTGTCATGATGTTTTTAATGGGTTGATCTAAATTAGTCTCGAAGCGTAAATCCCGATTGGTCACAATCCCTATAATTTTTCCATTATCAACTACAGGCAAACCTGAAATTTTGTGAAGTTGTGTTAGTGCAATGACATCACGCACTGTCATGTGGCTTTGAATAGTAATTGGGTCATTCACCACACCAGATTCAAAGCGTTTAACACGAGCTACGTGAGCGGCTTGCTTCATCGCTGTCATATTTTTATGAATAAAGCCTAAGCCACCCTCTTGTGCAAGTGCAATAGCTAGTGGAGCTTCTGTTACCGTATCCATTGCGGCAGAGAGAAGTGGTATATTCAGCTGTATGTTACGAGTAAGTTGTGTTGCGAGTGAAACCTCGCGTGGCAGCACGTTAGAGTAGGCTGGCACTAATAAAACGTCATCGAAGGTGAGAGCTTGTTGCAATAAACGCATGCGTAAATCCTTGTACCCAAAACGAAATTATACAGATTTACGGGCAAAGGCGCGAGCGCAAATTTGCTATACATTTATTTTAAAAGTCTTTTCTTTCATCACCCCTTTTTAACACCTTGCTTGCTGCAACACGTTGTTTACGCAACTCTTTTGGGTCAGCCTTAAGCGGTCGATAAATTTCGATGCGATCCATGTGACGTAACGTTGAATCTAGTTTTGATAATTTTCCAAAGATACCAACTTTATTCACTCTTAAATTGATTTCCGGGAATTTTTGCAAGATGCCTGAAGCTTGGATGGCTTTTTCTACTGTCATGCTGTGATCAGCATGAACGAGTGTAATTAACTGCTGGCAGGGAAGGGCATAAGCTACTTCGACCAACATTTTTTGTTCATTATCTTGCATTAAACTAATCTCCATACCTCCCCTTAATTGGCTTTATAAATTACTTCGGCACGCACCACAAAGTTATCAACAAAGGTATTCGCAATATGACTAAATACTGGAGCAATCAGTTTTTCCAAAATGCTGCTATTAAATTCATAGCTCAACTCGAACTCAATTTTACAGGCATTCTCATTAAGCACAATAAAGCGCCATATTCCTTCTAAATGCTTAAATGGCCCATCTTTTAACTTTATTTCCATTAAGTTTGGATAAGTTTTCTTGTTTTCGGTAGTAAATTTTTGCTGCAAGCCATGATAATTAATGTGTAAAGTGGCGATTGTGGATAACGGATCTTTTTTAATTAAATCCACGCCACCGCACCAAGGCAAAAATTGTGTATATTTTTCAACGTCATCAACTAACGTAAACATTTGGCTCGCTGAATGTTGGATGTAAACCGTTTTATACACTTTCGCCATATCGCCCTTTGGATTGCATTGTGAGTCTAGCCTTTAATTTGCGTTTAAGCATTGACTTGAAATTGTAGTCATCAATAAGTAGAGTAAAATGCAATTTTAAGCCATTCGCCAAGAAATATTCAGTTTTATGAGCATTGCACAAAATAAAAAAGCTTTTTTTGATTACTTTATTGAAGATAAGTATGAGGCTGGTATCGTTCTAGAGGGGTGGGAAGTTAAAGCTATCCGCGATAATCGTATTAACATCAAAGAAGCTTATGTCATTATTCAGCGTGGTGAGATCTATCTTATTGGCTGTCATGTTACTCCGCTTGGTGCTGCGTCTACCCATGTTCGTCCTGATGCTATAAGAACACGTAAGTTACTACTGCATAATGAGGAGATTATTAAGTTAATCGCAAAAGTTGATCGTGCAGGTTATACGCTAGTACCTTTGGATATGCACTTTTCTAAAGGTCGCGTAAAAGTGCAAATTGGTTTAGCTAAAGGCAAAAAGCAGCACGATAAGCGTGACACAGAGAAGGAGCGTGATTGGGAGCGTGAAAAAGGTCGTATTATGCGTGCCCACAACAAGTAGATTTAAGCACTTAGCCTAAAATATAAGCGTATAATCATTTGAGTCATTGAACTTTGCTTGATGTTCATAACTCAAACTCAAGTAATTTTTACCAAGTTTAGGGGCTGACCAGGTTTCGACGTGGGTTACAAAGCAGTGCAGGGCATACCGAGGCTCAGATTACCTCGTAAATACAGCTGAAACAAGTATAGTCGCAAACGACGAAACTTACTCTCTAGCAGCTTAGTTCTGCTGGACGCTACACCAGCTCTCCCGTGGGTTGGATTGGGGAAACCCATACGTAGTGTCATATACACGGGATACGTGTTGTGTTGGGTTACTTAACACTTCATTAACCTTAAGGTAACTCGTCTGTACACTGCTTGTCTGTTGGTGTGGTCCAGATTAAATTAAACAACAAGGCTAAGTATGTAGAACTGTCTGTGGAGGATTTGCGGACGGGGGTTCGATTCCCCCCAGCTCCACCATTTTAGTGTTTCAAGTAGTCTCATTAAGTATCAAAAGCCTAGTAAATTCAACCTTCTAGGCTTTTTTTACGTCTATTGAAGTTCTATAACGTATCGTGATATACCCCAATTTAATGCCCTAAGTTTATTGAACAGCGAACCTAAGTTATGCAAAGATAGGTTGATTTATCTTAATAAACTAAAGAATTTGTCACAATTTAATATTGCATAAAGCTGTTCGCTTAAAATCAATAGGTTGGAATTCTAAATAATGGAATTAAACGATAAAGTACTGCTGCTTGATAAAGCCTTTACGGTACCGTGCGGCGAGATCTCAGCGTTCAAGAAGGGTGTCTAGAAATTGAAAAGGGAGCCAAGGGCTCCCTTTTTAATGAGGTTAATTATTAAAAAAATTAATTAACAGCATCTTTCAATGTTTTGCCTGCTGAAAAACCAGGTGCTTTACGTGCAGCGATTTTTAATTCAGCGCCAGTACGTGGGTTGCGGCCAGTACGTGCAGCACGTTGTGTAACTTTAAATGTACCAAAACCTACTAATGTAACTGCCTCGCCTTTTTTAAGCGCATTAGTAATTGCTGCTGTAGTTGCATCAATAGCACGACCTGCATCAGCTTTTGTTAGACCGGCACTAGCTGCAATTGCGTCAATTAATTCAGATTTATTCATGTTTTAACCCCTTTATTTATGTATTTATCATAACCGCGTTGCTACTTTGCTTGCATTTAAACCAACTGTCAATTGGTTTGATGCTGTAAATGTAAAAAAATGTTACTTTTAATGCGGCTATCGCCTTTATTTGGCAGTCACTATACATTTAAGCCGTATTTAAGGTGATTGGGGATGATTTAAATAGTGATTAATTACGCAGCTAAACACTTACTTTTCGACAAAAGCCCTCTCAATAACGTAGTCACCAGGATCACCGATTCGGGGGGATACAATAAACCCTCTACTATCGAGTAGATTCTCTGTGTCTTTAAGCATTTGAGGGCTTCCGCAAATCATCGCTCTATCATTTTCAGGATTGAGTGGTGGTAGACCAATATCTTCAAATAGCTTGCCTGAGTTGATTAGGTCAGTGAGACGGCCTTGATTGCGAAACGGCTCACGAGTGACAGTAGGGTAGTAAATAAGTTTTTGCTTGACTTCTTCACCGAAGAATTCGTTATTAGGCAATACATTTTCAATAAAATCTGCATAGGCCAGCTCACTGTTATAGCGTACACCATGAATTAACACTATTTTTTCAAATCTGTCATACACTTCAATATCTTGAATTAAGCTTATAAACGGTGCTAGTCCAGTACCTGTGCTAAGTAAGTATAAATTTTTTGCAGGCTTTAAATCAGCAAGCACCAAGGTTCCGGTTGGCTTGCGGCTGACTAATAAATCATCACCTACCTTTAAGTGTTGTAGACGAGAGGTCAGTGGACCGTTAGGCACTTTAATGCTGAAGAATTCTAGATGTTCTTCGTAGTTAGGGCTGGCAATGCTGTAGGCGCGAGTTAGCGGCCTTCCATCCACTTCTAGACCTATCATTACGAATTGACCATTTTCAAAGCGTAAACCAGGATCACGCGTGGTTTTAAAGCTAAATAGACTGTCGTTCCAGTGGTGGACGCTAAGGACTGTTTCAGTTGAGTATTTTTTCATATTGGTTTTCTATTAATTATTTAATTGATGCTGTGATCGCTGGGATGGCGGTGAAAAGATCAGCGACTAGGCCATAGTCTGCTACTTTGAAAATGGGAGCCTCTGGATCCTGGTTGATTGCTACCACAATACGGCTGTCTTTCATGCCATAGGTATGTTGCACAGCACCTGATATACCAACGGCAAAATAAAGCTCAGGGGCAACCACCACACCAGTTTGACCTACCTGTAGCTCATTTGGTGCATAACCAGCATCGACAGCGGCTCTGGTGGCGCCAAGGGCAGCACCAAGCTTTGCGGCCAAGGGTGATAGAACTTGTTCAAAACACTCGGCACTACCTAGAGATCTCCCACCGGATACAACTACTTTTGCGGAACCCAAGGCGGGTCGACTGGATTGGACATGGTTAGCTGATAACCATCGAGTGCGATTGAAGGCATTGGGGACTGAGATACTTATAATTTCTGATGCGCCACCTTGTGAGCTTGCAGCAACGAAATGACTGCTATGCAAAGTTAGCACTTGGATTGCATCTTGGCTTTGGATGTGGGTGAGAATATTGCCTGCATAAATTGAGCGTACGTAAGTGTTTTCAGTTTTGATTTCTAGTACATCTGAAATCATAGCAACATCTAAGAGCGCGGCAACGCGAGGTAAGGTGTTACGACTAAACGAGCTATGCGCGGCTAATATAACTTGATAGCCTTCACTGATGCTGAGGATTAATTTGGCGAGATCTTCAGCCAACAGGGATGCTAGGTGGGGCGCTTCAGCTTTAATGATCTTGGTTACACCCTTTACCGAAGTTAAGCTTTTTATGATGCTATCAGTGTTGTTGCCGGCAACCAACACATGCACTGGCGCCTGCCAAAACTGTGCAGCAGTGATTGCTTGCAATGTGGCAGGATTTAATTGTGTGCCATTGTGCTCGGCAAGTAAAAGTACGCTCATAGATTAATTCCTTCGTTGTCACGTAATTGGCTTAGTAACTGCTCTACGCTAGATACCATCATGCCAGGCTTTCTTGGCGCGGGCTCTGTCATTTTAAGTAACTTTAAACGTGAAACCATATCTACTCCTAAATCTGTAGCGGCAATACTTGTGATAGGTTTCTTTCGAGCCATCATTAAGTTGGGTAGCTTAACAAATCGAGGGTTATTAAGTCGCAAGTCGGCAGTAACCACAGCAGGTAAGTTTAGCGCTATTGTTTCAGTGCCACCATCAACTTCACGTGTCACAACCAGTTCACTATTTTCAAGGTGTAAATTAGATGCAAAAGTGGCTTGGGGGTAATCTAATAGCGCGGCAAGCATTTGTCCAGCTTGACCTGCATCATCATCAATCGCCTGTTTGCCAAGAAGAATTAAATCAGGTTTTTCTTGTGCGACGATTGCTTGCAGAAGCTTGGCAACAGCTAATGGTTGTAACTTAGTCTCAGTTTCCACTAAAATAGCACGATCGACTCCCATGGCAAGTGCATGTCGAAGCACATCTTGATTAACGCTACCACCAATTGATACGGCAATAATTTCAGTGGCTTTACTTTGTTCTTTTAGTTGTAGTGCGGCTTCAATAGCATTTTCATCAAAAGGATTAATGCCCATTTTTACACCGTTAATCGCAACGTCCGATCCATCAGCGTTTATACGCACTTTGACGTTGTAATCCACCACACGTTTAATCGCAACTACTATTTTCATTGGAGTTTCCTTTACAATTGCCACGCATTATATAGACACGTATAATATTTGTTAAATGAATTATAATGATGATATATATCTATAAAACAGATTAATAATACAAAGTAAATTGATGAAATATACTTTACGGCAACTTGAAATTTTTGTGGCGGTGAGTCGGGAGCAGAGTGTATCGCGTGCTGCCGATGCTTTGTCTTTGTCTCAATCCGCAACCAGTGCGGCACTTGGGGAGTTTGAGCGTCAATTTAACTTGCAGGTATTCGATCGTATCGGCAAAACTTTGCGCATCAATGAAACTGGACAGCAACTATTGCCAAGAGCAGTGGAGTTGCTTGACCGTGCCCATGAAATTGAAGCGCTATTGCAAGGTCATGCTGGTTTTGGGCATATGAAAATAGGGGCAACCTTAACAGTGGGCAATTATTTGGCTACTATTATTGTGGCTCATTTTTTACATAAACATCCGAAAAGTCGTATCCAACTGCAAGTACATAATACCAGCACTATTGTGCAAAAAATTGCTAATTATGAGTTGGATCTAGGCCTAATTGAAGGCGACTGTTACCATGCTGATTTAGAAGTTCAGCCTTGGATTGCAGATGAACTGGTCGTATTCGTGGCACCAAGCCATCCTTTAGCAAAGCTTAAGCAAGTAAGTATTGATCAGTTATTGGCACATGCTTGGATTTTGCGCGAAAAAGGCTCAGGAACAAGAGAAACTTTTGATCGCGCCTTTCATAATTACCATGCGAGACTCAGTATTAGTTTGGAACTTGAGCATACTGAGGCAATCAAACGCGCAGTCGAATCTGGTTTAGGCATAGGTTGTATTTCGCGTTTGGCGCTTAAGGATGCCTTTAAACGTGGCAGTCTTGTGGCTCTTCACACACCGCAATTAGATTTAAGTCGATTTTTTTACATACTTTGGCATAAACAGAAATACCAAACTACTGGTATGAGAGAGTTTATTGCACTTTGCAAGCAGATGACTGCTGGTGTAATGCGAAGTGATTTAGTTAATCTTCCAGAAATTGAATAAAGGACGAGCATGCAACGCGATGTAATGCATTATGATATTTTGGTAGTTGGCGCAGGCCCAGCTGGCCTTTCTGCAGCAATACGTTTAAAACAAATGGCGTTAGAATCTGGTCGCGAAATTAGTGTTTGTGTGTTGGAGAAAGCTGCAGCTGTTGGGGCGCATATTATTTCTGGAGCTGTATTTGACCCAATTGCCCTACAAGAACTCATTCCCGATTGGCGTTCACTTGGTGCGCCGCTTCATACGCCCGTTAATCAAGACCGATTTACAATACTGGGTAAATCGAATGCCTTGAATGTTCCGCACTGGCTGTTACCTCCATTAATGAGTAATGCTGGTAATTATATTATTAGTTTGGGCGATCTCTGTCAGTGGTTGTCCGAGCAGGCTGAAGCTTTAGGTGTGGAAATTTATGCGGGATTTTCTGCACAGACCGGAATTTACAACGAGCAGCAACAATTAGTGGGTGTAGTCACAGGCGATATGGGTTGTGATGTTAACGGTGAGCCTGGACCACAATACACGGCAGGCATTGAAATTAGAGCTGAGTATACGCTCATTGCTGAAGGCGCAAGAGGCTCATTGACCCGTGAACTGGAACAAAATTTTAATTTACGCGAACATGCGTCACCTCAAAAATATGGATTGGGTTTTAAAGAGATTTGGCGCATTTCTAAGGCGCAGCACCAACCTGGTTTGGTGCAGCATAGCCTAGGTTGGCCTCTTATTGACGATACAGGGGGAGGCTCTTTTGTTTACCATTATGGTGAGCAATTGGTGTCTGTTGGTTTTGTGGTGCATTTGGATTATGCCAATCCACATCTGTCACCATTTGATGAATTCCAACGATTTAAAACTCATCCGACAATGCAGGCCTTGCTTAAAAATGGGGAGCGATTAAGCTATGGTGCTCGTGCAATTAGTGAAGGTGGGATACAAGCTTGGCCTGAGTTGATTTTTCCAGGAGGTGCTTTCATTGGATGCAGCGCTGGTATGGTGAATGTGCCACGTATTAAGGGTAGTCATAATGCAATGAAGTCTGGCATGCTGGCAGCTGAAGCTGCCTTTTCTGCATTGGGTGTCGTTAGCGAGCATAAATTATTGCAGGATTATCCAACAACCTTAAGAGCCTCATGGTTATGGCAAGATTTATATGCCGTTAGAAATGTTAAGCCGATGCTCTCAAAATTTGGTACTTGGGGTGGAATGTTGCTAGCAGGAATTGAGATGTGGTTGGTCGCAGCTAAATTACGTTTTCCATGGACTTTACAACACAAATTAGCCGATCATGAATGTACGCGACTTGCCAAAGATATGCCTAAGATTAACTATCCTAAGCCTGATGGTGTATACAGTTTTGATAAATTGAACTCTATTAGTTTAAGTAATATTGCACATGAAGCGAATCAACCATGTCATTTGAAGTTACTAGATCCTAGCACTCCAATAAGCATTAACTTACCTTTGTATGATGCGCCAGAGCAACGATACTGTCCTGCAGGTGTTTATGAAATTGTAAAAGTGGCAGGCTTTCCCGCGCTCCAAATTAATGCTCAGAATTGTATTCATTGCAAAACATGTGATATTAAAGATGTAACGCAAAATATTGTATGGGTGCCTCCTGAGGGTGGAAGCGGGCCGGCCTACACAAGTATGTAGAGTTTAACTTCTAGAGTAGGACTTGTCGTGTTTCTGCCATAAAACGATGGATGCCTGCTTCAATTTTTACATTGATCATTACTTCTGGTGCTTTGCCTTTAGGGCATAGCAAGCGAGGTGTAGTTCCAAATAATCGACAGATCAGTGGGCGCTCATCGTAAACTTGGCAGCCATGCTCACCAAGATAAACGCAGTTGTATTGGTCAAGCGCTGCTTCGTGATCCGCTTCTGTTTTTTGTGGGAGTCTGGAAACTTCTTCAGGGGTTGCAGTGACTGGTCCGCAACAGTCATGACAACCTGGTTCGCAGGTAAAACTAGGAATACGTTGCCTAAAAAAACGAATTACTTGGCTATTATTTAATGCGAGGTGTGTTTTGTTGGCTAGATCCATGAAATATTCTAGCATGCAATTAAATTAGTCACTGGAAGGCAATGCAGAACGCATTCAATTTCTAATTACTCCATCCGGCTAAATTGTTGCTCCACTTCAGCAATTTCTTCAAGAACACCTTGATAGCCCACTTGAATATGGTTTGGTAGATCAATATCTCCAAGCATCACACCCAAAGTTTCGGTCAAGCTATATAAAAGTCCCTTAGCAACGCCTTTAGCAACTCTTCCTGAAGAAACTCCTTCTTCTATATATTTAACAGCACCTATTAATTCTTTTGGATCTAATTTTGTTGAATATTTTGGCTGCATAGTTAAAGTCTTCCAATACCAATTAAATGTTAGTGATTAAGTATGCTTTAACTTGTAATCATTGATGTTGTTCTGCATCAAACAAAATCATTTTAGATGCTCATTGCATCCTGATTGGTTAATCTTTCATGGGTGCTGTCGCGCGATACTGTCCTTGGAACGCAAGCATCCAAGCTGGATACTCAGTAGGTAAAGTGCTTACTTCATCTAATAGTTTGATGTCGTCTTCTGACAAGACTAACTTACTCGCGGCAATATTTTCCTTTAATTGTCCGAGTGACCTTGCGCCAATAATGATACTTGAAACAGGTTTCTTAGATAGAATCCACGCTAGAGCTACTTGAGCAATTGAAGATTCATAGGCTTTGGCAATAGGAGCCATCATATCAATACATGCAAAAGCTTTTTCTTTATTAATTGGTGGGAAATCAAAGCTAGAGCGTCTTGCTCCTTCTGGATTTAGTGTATTACGGTTAAATTTTCCAGATAAATAACCACCAGCCAATGGACTCCAAATCATCAAGCCCAATTTTTGATCTTCAACTAAGGGGAATATTTCACGCTCTAAATCTCTACCTGCAATAGAATAATATGACTGTACGCTCGCGAATTCAGAGTAACCTTTTAGGCGAGAGACACTTAAGGCTTTCATGATTTGCCAAGCTGCCATATTACAAAGGCCGATATAACGAATTTTCCCCATTCTCACCAAATCATTGAGCGCTGAAAGAGATTCTTCAAAAGGTGTTAGTGGATCGAAGGCATGAACCTGATATAAATCAATATGATCTAGCTGAAGTCGCTTTAAACTAGCATCGACTTCATTAAAAATATGAAAACGAGATTGCCCTCTGCCATTTGGAGTCTGATCCATAATGCCTGTTGATTTAGTTGCGATCACTATTTCATTGCGAGGTAATCCACATTCTTTTATAGATTGTCCTAGAAGTAACTCAGATTCACCTAAAGAATAAACATTAGCAGTGTCAAAAAAATTAATCCCACTATTAAAAGATTCTTTAACTATTTCATTGACTGTAGTTTGCTGCAAGCCGCCCATGACTTTCCAATGGCCTTGAGCACCGAATGTCATCGTCCCTAAACACATCTCTGAAACATAGAGACCTGTATTACCAAATAAACGATATTTCATAAAAATCCTAATCAGAAGTTAACAGAATTAGATTGTTATTTTAAAATCAATCACACAATTTTATTTATTCTAGGGCAATACAAGCTGCAATAATTTTTTTATTTCACCAAGAAATAGGGTGGTTACCCATTTGAATCAAAGCGTTATTACATAAGCTAAAAGGCTTGCTACCAAAAAAGCCACGATAACTAGAGAGTGGTGATGGATGGGCAGATTCAATCACAAAATGCTGTGGTGCAATTAATGATTTATATTTTTGGGCATCTGCACCCCACAAAATAAATACCAATGGTCGCATTTGGCTACCTAAATACCCTAGTAGCATGGATGAAAATGGTGCCCATTGTTTTTTGTGCGCACCTGCAATACCGCCTTTAGTAGTTAAAGACACATTTAATAATAATACGCCTTGGTTACACCAGTGACTGAGATTGCCGCTGGTCAATATGCTTTTACCAATATCTGAGTGTAGCTCAGTTAAAATGTTTTTAAGGGAGGGTGGCGGGCTGATACCCTCTGGCACAGAGAAAGCTAAACCATGAGCCTGTTGTATGCCTTTATCCTCTCCATGGTAAGGGTCCTGACCTAAAATAACGACATTCACTTGCTGCGGACTAACGAAGCGAAATGCTTGGTACCAAAGACCACGTTTAGGTCTTATATCCACTTCGTTCTTTAATTTCTCAGATACTGCATTAGCGATGACTTGTAAGTTTGGAACGGTTTTTGTCCAGCTATCGGGTATTTTTTCTTCCATATTTATTAAACGTCTATTTTGATGATATTGCGTCCAATTGTTCCCATCGTGCAAGTAAGGCTTCTAGTGAAGTTTCGATAGCAATTAATCGTGCCTGTAGTTTTTTTACTTGGTCACTCTTTGCTGTATCATCGGATTGGTAAAGACTACTATCCGCCAATTGACTATTGATATCCTTTTGCTCCGTTTCTAACTCCTCAATTTGGGGCGGTATACTATCTAGTTCTTTCTGTTCTTTAAAGTTGAGTTTGGTGCTCGTTTTAACTTGTGTTGTACTAGTTTTAGTTTTACTGATTTGATTCGCATCGGCCGCGCGCTTATCTGCATTGCGGGTGTCTTGCAGTCGTTGCTGAGTGTAGCGATTCCAGTCATCATATCCGCCGCCAAACTCAGTTAGGACACCATTACCTTCAAAAGCAATGACCTGTGTCACTGTATTTTCTAAGAACGCTCTATCGTGGCTGACTAAGAATAGTGTACCTGCAAATTCCTGTAGCAAACTTTCTAGCAACTCTAAAGTATCAATATCAAGATCGTTGGTAGGCTCATCAAGCACTAATACGTTGGCTGGGCGAGCAAATAAGCGCGCTAATAACAGTCGATTACGCTCGCCACCAGATAAGGATTTGACTGGTGAACGTGATCGTTGTGGTGGGAATAAAAAATCCTCCAAATAACTGATCACATGCTTGCGTTCATTACCGATTTCTACAAAGTCAGAACCTGGACTGATGGTGTCCACTAATGTAGCTTCTTCATCTAATTGCTCGCGCATTTGGTCAAAATAAGCCACGTTAATTTTAGTACCCCGCTGAATATCGCCGCTATCCGCTTCAATATCACCCAATATGAGTTTAAGTAGCGTGGTTTTTCCGATACCATTCGGACCAAGTAAACCAATTTTATCACCTCGCAAAATACGTGTGCTGAAGCCATTAATGAGTGTTCTATCACCGTAGGCTTTGACTACATTATCCAACTCAGCGACCAGTTTCCCGCTGCGCTCGCCACTATCTAAATTCAGTTTAACGCTACCTTGACGTTCGCGACGCGCTGCGCGGTCTAAGCGGAGGGCTTCTAGGCGGCGAACACGACCTTCGTTCCGAGTCCGGCGTGCTTTAATACCTTGGCGAATCCATACTTCTTCTTGTGCTAAAAACTTGTCGAACTTAGCTGCGTGTGTTTCTTCGACTGCCGCTAATTCTTCTTTCTTAATTTGATAGGCACTAAAATTGCCAACAAAGTCAGTCAATATGCCTCTGTCAAGTTCTGTAATACGGGTGGCTAATTTATCCAGGAAGCGACGGTCATGGGTGATGAAAAGTATGCAACCATTAAAACCTAGTAACATGTCTTCTAGCCATTCAATCGCACTTAAATCCAAATGATTGGTGGGCTCATCTAATAACAGTACTTCAGGTTCGGCAACCAAAGCGCGGCCCAAAGCAACGCGTTTGCGCCATCCGCCAGATAGTGTAGATACCAATGCATCAGCGTCTAATTTTAGACGGCTTAATACAGTTTCTACCCTCGATTGAGCAGCCCAACCATTTTGCGTATCTAAATCATGTTGCAAAGTCTGCATCTTTTCCATTAGGGCATCAATGTCGGCATCCATCATGCCCATATCATGTGTTACCTGGTGGTAGTCAATAATTGTTTGCTGTAATGACCCCAGACCTTCGGCGACTGCTTCAAATACAGTATGGCTGGTATCTAGTTCTGGTTCTTGTGGAACATAGACTACCCGAGCGTTTGGAGCCCTCCACACACTACCTTCATCTAATTTAATCACGCCAGCAATGGCTTTTAATAAGCTGGATTTACCTGCGCCATTACGGCCAATTAAACCAACACGCTCTCCGGCATCTAGCTGAAAAGAAGCGTGATCGAGTAGCGCGTGATGACCAAAAGCTAAGGAGGCGTTATCTAGGGTAATGTATGGCATATTTTCGTCTTGATTAAATTGTTTTAATTAACTGCTCTTTTATTGCTTATGGGCTAACATGGCTTTGATATTCGCCATCTTAGACTTACCAAAATCTTTACTAATTTCAGGATCATTAAATGGGTTACCAAAATGTCGAACGTCATCTTTGGGTAGTTCTGAAATAAACCGACTGGGTTCACACATTTGCATTTCACCAGCGCGCTTGCGCTTCTTGCACCAAGAAATATTCAAAGTCTTTTGTGCGCGGGTAATGCCCACATACATCAGGCGGCGCTCTTCTTCGATTTGGTCATTGTCGATGCTTTCGCGATGCGGCAAGATACCTTCTTCACAACCGATTAAAAATACGTGGCCGAATTCTAGGCCTTTAGCTGCATGTAAGGTAGATAATTTTACAGCATCGGGTTCCCCATCTTCACGGCCTTCGAGCATACTCATTAACGACACCATCTGGGTCAATTCAAGTAGATTTTTACCTTCAGACTCATGTCCGAAATCAGTATTGGCTTCGCCTTTTTTAGTTAGCCAACCTGTAAATTCTAGCACATTAGCCCATTTACTTTCTGCGGCCCGAGGTTCATCAGAGTCATACAAAAAGGATTCATATTGAATGCTTGTAAGTAAATCAGTCAAGACTTCTCCTGCCGGATCATGCACCGCACGATATTGTAGCTTATTGATGTATTGGCAAAAGTTAAGTAGGTCTTCTAGTTGCTTATTGCCAATATCGGATTGAAAATCACCCTCAAATGAAGCTGTAAATAATGAAATTTTATGTGCGCTGGCAAACTCACCAAGTCTTTCTAAAGTGGTATTACCAATCCCTTTTTTAGGGGTTGTTGCAGCTCTAATAAAGGCGGGATCGTCATCCTCGTTTGCAATTAAGCGTAAATAGCTAATGAGGTCTTTAATTTCTGTTTTGTCAAAAAAAGATTTTCCACCAGAAACAGTATACGGAATCTTATGATTGCGTAATTGTTGCTCAAAGATTCTAGCCTGATGGTTGCCACGATAGAGGACTGCGTAATCAAGAAACTTAGTTCTATTCTCAAATTTATGTGCTTGCAACTTCATAATGACAGACTCAGCTTCAGCTTCTTCGCTCATGGCAGCTGAAACTTGGATTAAATCACCAGTACCAAGATCGCTCCATAGTTTTTTTTCAAAAAGTTTTGGATTATTGCTAATCACATGATTAGCCGCGCGCAATATACGTACAGTAGAACGATAGTTCTGTTCTAGTTTGATTACCTTAAGTCTGCTGAAGTCGTTAGTAAGCTGATGTAAATTTTCCACGTCTGCGCCACGCCAACCATAGATTGCCTGATCGTCGTCACCCACCGCGGTAAATTGGCCACGCACACCCGTCAGCATTTTAATCAGTTTATACTGGCAAGCATTGGTATCTTGA
>Ga0364886_10435_pt1 | contig 20454 bp, 19 predicted proteins | sample ExccelJu500001D3_4_FD_206926 | JGI IMG/M metagenome (GOLD analysis project Ga0364886, IMG submission 206926) | Enriched cells from Trout Bog Lake Hypolimnion, Wisconsin, USA - BchlTB.July23.5000.01.D3 | ecosystem: Environmental > Aquatic > Freshwater > Lake > Hypolimnion/Profundal zone | place... | reverse complement strand
GTATTGGCAACATCTATGCGACTGAGCAAGATATCTCAGCTAAGCAGATTGGTGACAAGCTACAAAGTAAGCGTCAAGGTATTTTTCGAAATATCCTTATTAATAAGGCCTTCGATAGTACCAATGAAATTACATATTCCTCACCCTTGATACCTCTTAGCTCAGATGATGATTTAAAGCGTTCTGACTTTGTCTTTTTTATGACTCGTTACGACAAGTCTAAAAAAATATATAAGGTTATTGGTGCACATCAGTTTGGCGAAGCATTTGAAGGAACCATTATTCGCTTTATGACTCGCGGCAATAAGAAGGATACGGAGAGCTTGGTTCAATTAATGCACGCTCATCAAGATTCTATTATTGAGAAAAAGCTGGTGCCTGCTGTCATTGCCAATATATGGTTAACCAGCCCACTTCGAAAGCAGTTAAATGCTCCACCATCAACCCCAGTCGTTTCAGATGCTTGTGTTGATCTATAGCTTTTGATTAAGCCATCACTGCAGGGGTGGCTTTTTAACCAACGAAAGGATTCAAAATGTTTACAGTTGTCAATAACAAAGTGGTGAAAGTTTCTTACAAATATAAACGGGTGATTGAAAAACCTCAACTTAACAAATCAATTCCTTACCTTCTCCAGCTGAACAAACGCATGACTGGAATGCTGAAAATCATTGAAGGAGATCAGAAATGAAGTATTTTGACCAGGAAGTTTATGCTGACGTTGGGGATCCAATTAGTGATGCTGATTTTGTCAAGATGTTGAAGGATCCCAATGTAAAGGTCATCGAAGTTGATGATTTGGAAGCTTATCTACGACAGCGATTTAATGAGCTTCTAAAAAAACAACTGTCGCCTTATTGGGTGGGATATAAGGGGTGTATAGATGAGGAAATTTAAAGTCTCTGGCTCCTGTATAGATGAAGTTTTTTTCTCAAGAATTTATGAAATTGATGTGGCACAATTTTCTGATGATGATGAAGTCATGGATTATGTGGCTAAGCTTTCATCAGAGGATGCACAGTTTTTTGATAGTTCGGACTGGGATTCAGAGGGCAGCGAAGATGCTAGGGATAGTGGATTCACTATTCACGAGATTAAAGAGTTAACTCTAAGCCAACTTCTCAGCTGCCATCATAGGAGTAAGTTTTGAATAATGACGTTCAATCATTAGTGTGGAAGTGCCCATTTGCCTAGCTAGGGTGTGTATATCAACACCTTCAGCTAGTGCGAATGTGGCATAGGTATGGCGTAGGCTATATAAGGTTCTATTCTTACCAGTAGCATCTTTGAATAAGCCAGATTCAACCATGAGCCGCTCAAATACACTATCTAGACTATGCGGAGCATCACCTTCGGGAAACACAAATACCTTGCGATCTAACTTGGCTTCAATCACAGTATCAAGGTTCTGATAAGGCAAAGCTTGCCACTTGATTAGTCGCTCTAAACTATCAATAACAAAGTGGCGGGCAATCAAATATCTCGGCCCCGTCTTGCCCGATACCCAGACTCTTAAGTACCGCTTTTCACCAATCCAATGCCACTGTAGGCTACGCCAGCGAATTGGCATGCTCTCCGTTCCCTGCCGTATTCCTGTTCCAAGCAAGAACTCCACATAGACCCGGCAAAGTCTGCGCATATGATTACTGCGTTGATTGCGGCCAAAACGCTCCCAGTCCCGCATGTATTCCAATAAGTAATCGATCTCTTGTTGATTGAATGCTGGCCTGATCTCTGCCCTATCGGCATTAACTTCCAATAATGGAACAGTTCGGTGCTGGTGAGTTAATCCCTGATCCCTGGCACGCTCAATCACCCGCTTATAAAGACCAGCATGGCGCCTTTGGGTATAGGTCTTGGGATTCTTGCCCATCCGGGATATTCGCCAGGCTATGTAGTCATCCACTACTTCCTGGGTGATGTCATTAATCTGGTAATTACCAAAAAATGGGATTAGGTACTTGGTATAGATGTGAATGTAATCAACATGAGTGCGTTTATTGGGATTGGATTGGACTATCTTGGCGGCTAGAGCTAGCTCTTGCATGGCTAATTGGCGAAAGGTCTTGGACTTAATGGCTAGATCACTGGCTATCTTAATCTTAACTGTTTCATAGATAGCAATGGCCTGGGTAGTGGCTTCGGCTAACTGGTCAGATCCCGTGCTAGCAGAATGCCAAGCACCTGTAGAGAGCTTAAATCGACATTGCCACTGGCGACTATTGGGCCTTCTGTAGAGAGTGAGAAGGCCATCAAGGAGTTTGAGGGGCTCTTGAGCGATAGTAGAAGCAAACAACATGGATAAATGATTCATTACAAGCGTCTCGTTACATGACGCTTGTAATTATGTTTTCAGATTTGCGTTTGGGCGACCTGAATTATTTACTGTCGGTTAAACCGACACCACAGCGTCAAGGCCACGATGGGCTGTTGCTGATCGCAAAGCAGACCTTCACCCTACTTGCTAATAGCAGACTCATATCGACCTAAAGCAGACAGTGAAAGAAAAGCTACCACAAGGTGGTATTGGTTGCGCGACCCGGGGCGGAATCGACCAGGGACAAGAATGCTAGATCCTGGTTCTAATTAGTTTTTGCTTGTGCATGCTATTTCTTCCACCATTGATACACAATCGATTCAGCTGGCTTGTTGCGAATACTTTGGCTGGTATTAGGAAAGCTATCATGTGGAGTTATGGTGTCAGCTAGCCAATATGAGTTAATCAAAACAGATTCAGTCTTAAAAAATGTTTGTTGGTTAATCGCCTCTAAGGCCGCCTCTATCCCAATGGCCTGCACACTAAAGTCGGTTGTTAAAGAACTCGCGCACGGAGTTGACCAGCATCCCGAATCCTCAACCCAGCCATTCACAAAAAAATCTTTGTGGCTCTGCATCTGTAGCATCCAAATAATAGGCTTTCCGCTACCCAAAAATTGTCTCCAATTGATCGATTGAATAAAGCCCGGTAACAATTGACTAACATTTAGTGCGTTGGATTGTGCTGGTGTTAGCTTACTAGTATCAAGATACGCTATCAGCAAGTCCACGGACGCTACCAGTCCAGAAGGAGCGCCATCGGAATTCCAAGTCGAATACAACATCTGGCGCCCAGTAAATATTTGCCTAATGCTGGTGGACAATTGCTGTAAACGAGCTGACCTGGTAGAGCTTGCTGTCGCCCAGCTTGCTGGTTGCCAATCCATCCAATCTAAACTGATTGCATCAAATCCGGCTGTTTGCGCCAGCTGAGCCTGATGAAGCGCAAAGGCGCTGTAGGTATCAAAAAATGTTGAATACCATTGGTTGTTTAAAGTTAAATTATTAAGGAGGTTGCCTTTTTGGTCATTTGAACAAACCTGCATGATCAGTCGTGCTTTTATGCCTTGTGCCTGCGCTTGCTGGCCCATCCAAACTAAATCTGTATCTGAAATGCTAATTTGCCCAAGAAAGGAGATTGGATTAGTGGTATCACTTAAACATCCATATTGCGCTATGTACACATATGAAGAGCCCAATGCTTTTAATCGTTTTAATGTGGCTACAAAGGCAGTCCGATTATCGGTGGCACAGTTTTTATTAATATTTGGATTGGCTAGATAGCCATCTCCCTAATTATCTTTTATTCCGACCCCCAACCCAATATTGGTGCTTGCGAAATTTCCTACTACTTGCGGCAACGAAAATACCCCTTGGTATGACGTTGGGTAATTTATTGAACTAGCCGTAATTAAGCAAGTGTCATCAATTACTGGCGTCAGTGCACTAGCAATGTATGAAGTTGGATATCTATTCTTAGCGATATCTGATGAAATAGTTACTTGACTTGCAAATACTTCGGGCGTTGTTGGTGCAATAGTAGTTGGTGGTGTTGTTGTAGTTGTGGGAGTAGCGCTTGAAGATGAGCCACCGCCTCCGCCGCCACAAGACACAAGAATTGCTCCGGCAATCAGAGCAAGAAGAGAAAGCGATATGATTTTTTTAATAAAAATTTTAGTCCATCAGCTAGAAATTAGTTATCAAATTTAATGCTAACATACTAAGGTTCGTGGCGAGTCAATGACTTCTAATGGCCGTTGTCCGCCACCCAAATACCGCCAATCACACAATCTGAGCGTCAGCAAGCCACCCCATTAGAGTCACCCGAACCGTCACGTAACCAGACATCTCCGAGTCGGGTCAAACCGACACCCGATCGCCAGGGTCAAAATTTCACCTGAGTTACCGATAGTCACACAGGATCCGCCAGGCTAGACCCAAGGTGAACCCAACGCTAAACAAGCTCTTAAATGATTCGACCAATGTCGAACACAATCAACAAGCCTGCTTTTATATGATGCAATATGAGATTTGGCCTGCCCAGCACGATTCGAACGTGCGACCTTACACCGTTCAAGTTAATTACTTAAGGCTGCAGCCTGATAGAAATAAATTGACCCCGCATTCCCCATCATATAAATTAATCCTCCATATCCAAGGTTAGGTAGAGATCCTAGAGCAGTTGATGGCGTATATGCGCTAGATGGCGGCCTAAGAATAGTCGCCCCAGTACTTGCATTGGCCCACTCTATAGTTTCGGTATAGTTGCCACTATAGAGCGCAGCTTGCAGAACACTTGTCGAAGAAGAAATATTCGGATTAAGGTATTGCGAAATTAATATCCTCTGGTTAGCCGGGCCAACTAAAGAAAAATAATCTGTCGTGCGCCAATCAGGCCGACTCCAAACAGTAGTCATGGCACCTGTTGCTTGATTTAATTTCAGCCCTACTACTCCTTCATAAACATCTTGAGCGTAAATCATATTGTTATCTGGATCTGATGCAAAACTACCCAGTGATGAACTCCAAGCTCCCGTTGGACTAGATGTTGGGAGGGTTGTACCCCAAGGAGTGGCACGTACAGAAGTCACGGAACCATCCCCATTAATATCTTGACTTACTGCAAAAGGAGTAATGGGCGTTGATGATGACCCTAAACCATTTTGATTCGCAACAATCCAGTTTCCCAGAACTGCAGGAGCATCCCCCCCAGATTGACCTGGCAGTAAATAGGATGCAGGAACCCACGCAGCATCAACGGTTAACTTACTCGTAATGGGATTAACAATAATGCGCTCTAAAGTACTTATACCTGCGAGATACCAATAAATTATTTGATTGTGCTTAGTCACCACTCCACGCGTTCCCACCATCTGATCCAGCACAATTGAATCAATTAATTGGAGGGTGCTAGAGTCCAGAGCAACCGCTGTTGAATTTGGTGGTAGCCCATACTGCGCTTGACATGAGGTCATCGCCCCATTTCCCTGAGTGGGACACCCAATTGGTCGATTCTGGCTTTTTAATAAAATGGCACCAGCTGCATTTGGAGCGATCATAAAGCCGTCAAAATTTGCATTTATTGGACTTGAAAGAGTTGGCGATACTCCCAATTGAACTGACTTTAATATTGATCCCGTTAATGGATCGAGCTTAACAATCGTTGTGCCCGCTGCTGCAATAATTGTTCCATCAGCAATCACTCCCATGCTACCAAATGCATTCCACTGTCCAGCAGGTAGTGGATTGACAGCATTAATATAGGTAAGCCAAATTTGTTTCCCTGTTAATGGATTAAATTTTGCAACATATTGACCTGTTGTATCAGTTGCTAAGCCTCCACCCATAATATAGCTACCAGTGGGGCCATCATTCACAATAAACTGAATCGATCCCCATGTACTGGCTGATGACATCTGGATTGCCTGATTTGAACCACTAAAAGAACCGGTAAAAGTAGCACATGGCTGCACGCCACTGTGAATCGAGTCAGTATGCTCTGGAGCCCCTATAGCAGGTACATAGTTCACATAATTGTTTGATGGATCCGCAGCATATTGCTTCATGCATCCAACTTCTGTAGCGACGATTGTTGAATCAACCGAAATTTGCTTTGCAGTTGTACTAGTTGAGTTATCTCCACCACTACAGCCAATGATTTGAGTAGCTGTAAAAATTGCAATAGTTAAAAAGAAAATAGCTCTCATTACCGCTCTCCAAAAACTAAACTCTGTTCGAAATCTGGGGCGATAGGCTTAGCAGGACGCTAAGGCAGCTCGAAGGTCTGTTGGATAAACTATAACTACCTTTTGATCTAAATCAAACAATTTAATTGCTTATATTAGAAATAACTACTAATAGAATGGGTAGAACTGCGGTACCGAGGGTATGTCACTAGTGGAATGACTTCTGTCCTGTCTCATCGGCCAGTCGGTTGTTTGGCCTGCCCAGCACGATTCGAACGTGCGACCTACGCCTTAGAAGGGCGTTGCTCTATCCAGCTGAGCTATGGGCAGATAAATGCTGGATTTGAAGCTACTATCTAGAACTAAATAGAGTTGGTGGTCGGAGTACAAGGATTCGAACCTTGGACCCCCTGCTCCCAAAGCAGGTGCGCTACCAGGCTGCGCTACACTCCGACGGAACCGATATTCTACACTGCAATGCCCTTTTAAGGCAAATCCTGTAAGATCCTGCCCAATGAGAGCCTTTTTCCACCGTCAGATAAGCCAGCAATTTCGAAGTGTTTTCGTCGTTGGATTGCTGCTGGTTTGCCTGCTCGGAACTCACTGGCTGGGGTTCTCTCATGGCATTTCTCATAGCGGTCTAGGGACCTCATCCCAAATCTTGGGTGCAGGCAGTCAAAGCTGTGATGAAAACGCTGCGATTACCCATAGCTCAGCAAGCTGCCATTTATTTGATGCTTTAACTTTAGCGAGTTTTGTATCGACAGATAGTTTGGTCTTGATTGCGTTGTCTGCCTATATAGAGATAAATTCTTCTTTTGCCAAAACGGCTGACTATCAAACGGCTGAATCACCCTACCAGTCTCAAGCCCCTCCTCGCCTCATCCTTTAAAACTGCTTGGGGATGCGCTAGCGCTCCCTTGTTTTGAACAACCACCTTTTTAGTGGTTTGCCTGGATGAAATATGAAACGCCTCTTTGCTTTCTACCTGTGTAGAGTTTTTTGTCTCATTGGATTACTTCTAATGAATAACACTTGGTCTCAAACCCAAGCTGAGGCATTGCCGCAACTCGATGTTAGTGGCGTTAATGAACAAGGGCTATTAAGCCCCAATAAAATACTCGCTGGCGATGAGTTACAAAATAAATTGGCCGGCACCCTTGGTGCCACCCTCGCAAATGAATTAGGAGTATCTGCCACCGGTTATGGTGCCGGTGCATCCAGACCAGTGATGCGCGGACTTGAAGGTGCGCGCGTACAGATTTTGCAAAATGGTTTATCAGTTGGCGATGTATCGAGTATCTCTGCAGATCATGCAGTAGCCAACCCCATTCAGAACGCCCACCAAATTGAGATCCTACGGGGTGCTAGTGCTTTGGTATATGGCTCCGGCTCTAGCGGCGGCTTAGTCAACGTCGTCAATGACCGCATTGTGACTTCTATGCCCGATATGGTGTCTGGTGCAATCAATACCAGCTATGAAACCGTCAACCAGGGCAAGACTGCCAACATTGAAGTAGATGCACCGGCCGGGCCGCTAGCGCTTCACTTTGATTCTGCAGTGAGCAATAGTAATAACTATCAAATACCGGGGTATGCCGAACAAGGCGGTCCAAACGCTAATTGGTCAATTAATCCTAATCAACCGGTCAACGTTCCCTATAGCGGCAAACTACCCTTCTCCTATAGCAATCAGAATAGTCTTGGCTTGGGCGCTACTTACATTCGAACAGACGGCTATACCGGCGTTTCTCTCGAGCGCATGAACCATAACTACGGCATCCCCACTTATGACGGTGGCTTTATTCAGCAATCACAAAATCGTTACGACTTTAGCCATCAAACCAATGATCCCTTTGATGGCTTTTCATCCATCAAAGTCAGTGCTGCCAATACCAACTATCAACATACCGAATTTACCAACACTGGGGTTGCAGCCACCCAATGGAATAACACTGCTACTGAAGCCCGTGTAGAAATGATGCATAAAGAGTTTCTGGGCTCTAAGGGTGTGATTGGCGCACAAGTAAACGGTGCCACATTAAATGCTACAGATCTGTCTAGTAATAATTACGCTATTGTTCCGCAAACGAAGTCTAATTCCTCCGCGCTCTTCTGGGTTGAGGAGGGTCGTTATGGTCCAGTCAAAACGAGTTTAGGCGCACGCTATAGCTATGCTGGTCAAAATCCTAACTTGGCGACACAGTTTCCCAGCCCAAGTAGTCAAGGAGTGCCATCTTCTTATGGGCCACCAACACTGCAAAACCGTCAATTTAATTTAATGTCGTATTCAGCGGGTGGCATGCTCGATGTGGCTCGTGGCTATGGCTTAGGTTTGAGTTACACGGTTTCGCAAAGAGCACCAACACCACAAGAGCTCTACTCTTATGGGCCACATGATTCGACGGCGACGTTTGATATTGGTAACGCTAACTTGGCTACCGAGACTTCACATAACGTGGAGCTCAGCTTCCAAAAAACACTAGGGCTATTTCGTAGTAAGGCAAGCCTGTACCGCAATCAATTTAGTAACTACATCTATGGCTTTTACACGGGGGCTTACAGCACAGTCAATAACTTCTCGGTTGTGCAAGCATCTCAAGCCAGCGCAAATATCAAAGGCGCTGAAGGAGAGCTCACTTACAACTGGAATCAAAATGGTGTTGGTGGCAGAGTCTTTGGTGATATCTCTCAAGGATCTTTTAACGCTGGCGGCAATCTACCCTTGCAGCCTGCCCCACGACTTGGCAGTGAACTGGCCTATCAACGCGATGGTTGGTTAACGAGTGCAACTTATATTTATAGCTACCAACAAAACAGATTGGCCACTTGGGAAGTTGGGCCAACACCCAGCTATAACTTAGTCAATGCCAATCTGTCTTACACAGAAAGAGTAGGCAAGATTAATTGGACCGGCTATGTGATGTTGAAAAATCTACTCAATGAAGAGATTCGGTATGCCACTTCACCGATGGCCGTCAGGCTCTATGCACCGCAACCTGGCAGAAGTTTGATGGTTGGTGTCAGAGCTGCGTTTTAAATCTGCTGCTTATCCAAGATATTTAATGAGGATCGCCCCAATCATTCCGGATCCCAGGATGACAAAGACTGGATTAATTTTGGTTCTCAGAATCAAATAAAGCGTAACAAGAGCTAGAGCAAGCGTGATGGGGCTAACGATCGATGCCTTAGCTACCGCATACACACCAGAAGCCATCAGGCCAATAGAGATGGGTTCCAAAGCATTCTGAATAGAGCGACGCCAAGGGCTATCGCCAAAACGATTCCATACTCGCCCCACATAAAAACACAAAATGCTGGATGGCAAAAAGAATGCCAGTAAAACCACTCCTGCGCCAACAAGTCCTGCAACCTGAAATCCAATCACCAAGACCATCAGCATATTTGGGCCAGGGGCAACTTGACCCATACTATAAATATGCACGAATTGCGTATGGCTAATACCAAACTGATGGGCTAATAAGGTCTGCATTTCTGGTAAGACTGCTGTACCACCCCCTACCGCCAAAATTGATAAGAGTGCAAAGCTAAGTGCTAATTGAACATACAGACTCATGACTTAGCGCTCGGACGATAAAGATAAAGACATACTGGGGCCATGATGAGTAAAACCAATGGCAGTGACAGCTTGACAATACTCATCAAGCAAAAGGTGGTGACAATAATGACCAGAGACTTCAAATGCCGCCAGTGATCCTCGCCAATACGATAGGTAATGGCAGCCAACAATCCGCAGGCAGCAGCAGCTATACCAGCCAAAATGAGATTGGCTAAGGGGTGGTCGGTATTTTTGGCATAGGCTATGCCAATGGCTAAAACAAACAGAGAGCCAGGAAGAATCAAACCGAGGGCAGCACTAATGGCGCCGCGCACTCCTCGTAGGTGATCACCAGCCAGAACGGCTAAATTAACAGAATTGAGCCCAGGCATAGTCTGACTAATAGCCAGATAACCCATGAATGCATCGGAAGATAACCACTTGCGTTTCTCTACCAGCAATATGCGCTCATAGGCAATAATCCCCCCGCCAAAACTAATCGCCCCGATGATGAAAAACTGCATGAATATGTCATGCAAGCCCGGGGGATTTAATTGAGGGGATACTTCCTGTAATTCAGAGCTCACTCAGGCTTTCCATAAATTAAGGCCGTCTTGGTACTGCCGATCTCCAGCCAATCAGCCAATTCAATTTGTAGTTGCTTAAAAAATTTATCGGCTCGCTTATGTGCTTTTGCTTGCCCACGATTTTCATCATTTACACGGTAAGAAAAAGCCAGCTCACCAACAATAGGGTCCCCTACACTCTTCATCCAAATCGCTATCTCGCAATGGGCTTGCACGCCGTCACCAAATACCAGGTTTCCTAAGGGTAAGCAAGCCTCTAAAATTTTATTGGTATTACCACCGACGATACGCATTGGAGATTTTTTATCAATCCCTAGGTTGGCAACACCTGGAAAGAACTTAGCAACACTGCTAAGCGTTCTATCAAAGATATTATCAATTGGAATGGCATCTAAAATGGCATTGTTAGAGTAAATGCTGCGCTTAGATCCGAGCTCATCCCCACGCAAGATCTCCTCCTTAAAGCGGATGCGAGATTTAATACTCTTCTTGGGAGTGGGATTAAATTTTGCTGACTCGCCGATATCGTGCGTGCGACATTTGAGAGTTACCTCACAAAAGTCATCTACCCAAACATTCTGACGAGATTCTCGCACGCGCAAAATCACGTTATTGCGTCGAAAGTCTTCGCCAGGCGTATCGTAAAAATAAATATTCCGTAAGCCTGTTGTCGCGTTATCTAAGTGGAAAAACTCTACTTTGTTCTTTTTACAGAATTTCAGTATTTGATCACTCAGCGCAGTGATGCGACTACGTCGATCTAAACCCTTGGGCTTGATGAGTAATTTAAATTCTCGATTTGTGACGGATGGATGCAACTTCATCTAAATACCCCCTTGTTACCAAGAGGTTATCACCATCTAGAAAATCTTAATAGACTTCTGGGACGTACATTTCAGGAGGAACCGGATCACGGAGGTAGTCAGGGTTATGAACCCGGCTTGGCAATGTAATAATTGGGTGATCGGTCTCTTTGTAGGGAATTTGATCTAGTAAATGGGTGATGCAATTAAGGCGTGCCTTCTTCTTATCATTGGCTGCCACAACCCACCATGGCGCCTCAGGAATATGCGTACGCTCAAGCATGGTTTCTTTGGCCTTGGTATAGGCTTCCCATAAACGACGAGCCTCTAAATCCATGGGGCTCAGTTTCCACTGCTTTAGCGGATCATGTATGCGCATCATGAAGCGGTTGTACTGCTCATCATCAGAGATTGAGAACCAGTACTTGATTAAAATAACGCCCGAACTAATCATCATGCGTTCAAGATCTGGCACTGTTCTTAAGAACTCTTCATACTCGTAATCGCTACAAAAACCCATGACTCTTTCTACGCCGGCACGGTTATACCAACTGCGGTCAAACAGAACGATTTCTCCGCCAGCTGGCAGATGTTGAATATATCTTTGGAAATACCACTGGGTCTTTTCGCGATCGTTGGGCGCCGGGAGTGCGACCACTTTACATACGCGAGGATTAAGGCGCTGAGTAATCCGCTTAATTGCGCCACCCTTACCTGCAGAATCACGACCTTCGAACAAGACGGCTACTTTTAGTTTGTTTTCGACAACCCAATCCTGCAGCTTGACCAATTCACCCTGAAGGCGGAACAACTCTTTAAAATACAGCTGGCGCGGTATGGAAGACCCGCTGTCGCCATCTTGCGAAAGACGATCATCATCCAGCTCCATTTCGAGCTCTTCGTCCATGCTATCCAGAATCTCTTCTCGAGCACGGCGATACCATTCGTCCATGTCTTTATGTTTTGATGTCATCTTTGCGTTCACAACTAGATTATCCATTTTTACTGGATCTTGATGACACTTTTATTACATCTATGAGGCTTGAAGGCTTTTAGCAATGGCCTCTTGGGCATAAAGAGCGAGCAACTTGCGATCAAATTGGACATCGATTAACGGCTCTATGAATGGCAAAAAGCGGAGCTCCACCCCTAAATGTCGGTTTTGAATAATGTTTGCCATAGACTCGATCAGGCCCATATCCCCAATAAATGCTGGGGAATAGCTTCTTTTCCCGGTGATGGTAGAAAAATACTGGATAGCTAAAGGAAAGGTAGGGACGCCAGCCTCTAAAGCAGACTCAAATAAGTTTGGCTTAAATGGCAACACCTCATCCCCGACAGTAGAGGTGCCTTCCGGAAATATGCAAATCGATTCCGTTTTCAAAACCCCAGCCACCTGCCCGACAACCAACCTTGCATGTCTAGAGCTATCTCGCCGAATAAACACGGTTCGTAACTGCTTAGCCATCCAGCCAAACACTGGCCAGCTAGCTACTTCAGACTTGGCTACAAATCGAACCGGTCGAAAAGCATTGATCACATGTATATCAAGCCAAGAAATATGATTTGAAGCCAATAAATAAGGAGAATTTGGCAAGAGCTCAGCACCTCGAATCTTGAGTTCAATCTTAAAGATGGTGAGCAATCTTTTAGCCCATCGTTGGGTATGCTCTTGTTTTTTTTGATCGTCAATAAAGGGAAAAAAGAAAGATAAGGTCAAGGCTCCACGCAATATATGCAGAAAAATCAGCGCCCACACCCCGCAGCGCGTCAGAAACGGCGCTTTAGACTCGGTTGTTCGTGTTTGGATATTCATAAAGTTCTATCAATATAAATCAAGTCATAAAACTGTCTTGAAAGTGTCATGAGGATTACATAGACGGCAGGCTTAATGCTTACTCATGATGCATTACAGAGCTATCTGGATTTCAGACGTACACCTAGGAACATCAGGGTGTCAGGCAAACTACCTCCTCGATTTTCTGAAACACAATGAAGCCGATAAGTTTTACTTGGTAGGAGACATCATTGACGGGTGGAGACTTAAAAAATCATTCTACTGGCCCCAAGCCCACAATGACGTAGTACAAAAACTCTTGCGTAAAGCACGTAAAGGTACAGAAGTAATCTACGTACCCGGAAACCACGACGAGAGTGCACGACAATTCTTTGGCATGTCCTTTGGTGATGTCAAAGTAGTTGAGGAAGTGATTCATACAACGCTTGATGGCAGAAAACTCTGGGTGACCCATGGCGATCTGTTCGATGGTGTCATGCAATATGCCAAATGGTTAGCCTATGTTGGCGATACCTTGTATACCTTCATTCTCTATATCAACCGCTATTTCAACATGATCCGCATGCGGATGGGTTTGCAGTACTGGTCTTTATCCCAATACTTAAAACACCAAGTCAAGAATGCAGTCAGCTATATCGCAGACTTCGAACACATCATGGCCCGAGAGGCTCGCTTAAAGGGTTGTGACGGTGTGGTTTGTGGTCACATTCACAAAGCTGAAATCCGTGAAATTGATGGCCTGCTCTATTGCAATGATGGTGACTGGGTAGAAAGTCTTTCTGCCCTTGTCGAAACCATGCAAGGCGAACTCAAAATTATTTACTGGACCCAAATCAGAGGCGAACCAGTAAACGCAACTCCAGAAATTACCTTCCAACCTGCTATTGAAGTACTCATCAAAGAGGCTGCACTATGAAAATTATGATCATCACCGATGCATGGGATCCACAGGTTAATGGCGTTGTTAGGACCCTTAAGCAAACCCGTGAAGAGCTCATTGGCATGGGTCACGAGGTGGAAATGATTACGCCAAGTGGATTTAAATCTATCCCTTGCCCAACCTACCCGGATATTGCCCTCTCCCTTTTTCCAGGGAAGGAAGTTTCTCGAAGAATTAAAGAATTTGCACCCGATGCGATGCATATCGCTACCGAAGGTCCCTTGGGACTTTCAGCACGCTCATATGCAGTAAAAAATAAATTGCCGTTCTCTACCGCCTATCACACCCGTTTTCCAGAATACGTTAAGGCCAGAATTGGTATGCCTTTAGCCATTACCTATGCCTTTATACGCTGGTTCCATGGACCATCTATGGCAGTGATGGCGCCCACGATTGTTGTGAAGGATGACCTTGAGAAGTTTGGCCTGACCAATGTTGTCCTTTGGTCTAGGGGTGTTGACCTAGACATCTTTAAGATGCAAGAGTCCAAAAGACTGAATACTGCTCACCCAATCTTTTTGTATGTAGGCCGTGTCGCCGTGGAAAAGAACATCAACGCTTTCTTGGAAATTGATCTGCCAGGATCCAAATGGGTGGTTGGTGATGGCCCAGCAATGGCCAGCATTAAAGAAAAATACCCTGAAGTGAATTACCTGGGCGTATTACAGCAACATGAATTAGCTAAAGTCTATGCAGCAGCAGATGTGTTTGTTTTCCCAAGCAAAACGGATACTTTTGGCCTAGTTCTTTTGGAGGCCATGGCTTGTGGCACCCCAGTAGCCGCCTATCCGGTTACAGGCCCGATTGATGTGCTCGGTAACTCAGCTGCCGGCGCGATGAATGAGGACTTGCGTGAGGCCTGCCTCCAGGCCCTCAAGATTCCGCGTGACGTTGCCCGTGCCCATGCAGAGAAGTTCTCTTGGCGCGCTGCCTCTGAGCAGTTTGCCAATCATCTTAAGCCGGTACCTTCGACTGAAGTTCATATTGCAGCACTTGCATAGGCTTATCCATTTTGACAGCACCTTATAACATTAGCGACAACCCCCACAAAGGGAACCGCGGGCTCACCCGTGCATGGCATGCAGCAAAAAACTCTTGGTGTGGAATGGTCTATGCCTTTAATGAAGAAAGCGCTTTCAGGCAAGAGCTCACACTTCTAGTCATCCTTGTGCCGACCGCCCTATTCTTACCAGTAAGCCATCTAGTCAAAGCGATTCTGATTTCATCTCTGATCTTGGTGCTAGTGGTTGAGTTATTAAATTCCAGTGTTGAGGCTGCGATTGATCGCATTTCTTTTGATCATCATGATCTATCCAAAAGAGCTAAAGATTTTGGCTCTGCCGCTGTCATGCTGGCATTACTGATCTCCGCATTGCTTTGGCTCACCGTCTGCATCCCCCTTGTCTTTAATTTGTAATAAATGCTCGCTACGATTAGCTATATATAAATAAGGTTAACCATGTCCGATATTCCAAACCCATTCGCAGCGCTTGATATGTTTGGCCCGCGCTTAAAAGACAAGCCGAAGAACAGTAAATTAAGCCCCTTCAAGAAGCTCTTGCCTAAAAAACTGGCAAAGAAACTATTCGGCAAAAAGTTTGCCACTAAGACTCGTAATCAACTCATTTCAGTTGAAGAAGTTGCACCAACCGTTGCCATTGTCAAAGCTAAGAAGCCTGGCTTCCAAATTACTTGGGCTAGTAATTCCAGTGAAATTAAAGAAGCGCAGCGCTTACGCTACAAGGTATTTGCTGAAGAAATGGGTGCTAATTTAGCCGCCAGCTCTGAAGGTCTAGATGTAGATGAGTTTGATGCCTACTGTGATCACCTACTCATTCGTGATCAAGAAACGTTAAAGGTTGTTGGAACCTATCGCGTTCTGCCTCCACATAAAGCGCAAGAAATTGGTCGCCTGTACTCTGATTCTGAATTTGATTTAACCCGCTTAAATCACCTCAGGCCAAAAATGGTTGAGCTGGGTAGATCTTGTGTTCACGCAGACTATCGTTCTGGCGCGGTCATCATGGCCCTCTGGAGCGGTCTTGCCCAGTACATGCAAAAGCACGAATATGAAATCATGCTCGGTTGCGCAAGTATTCCGATGGGCGATGGTGGTCACTTTGCAGCTAGCCTCTATAACTCCTTAAGCAACGATCAAATGGCGCCAGTAGAAAACCATGCGTTTCCAAAGTTGCCATTGCCGCTAGACAAGCTTAATGGTGGCCTTCAAGTAGATCTTCCTCCACTCATCAAAGGTTATCTCAAGATAGGCGCCAAGATTTGTAGTGCTCCTGCTTGGGATCCTGATTTCAATACCGCAGATTTGTTAACGATGATGCGCTTGTCAGATATCAATCCACGCTATGCCAAGCACTTCTTAGGACAATAAAGAAAGGGCTTATTTCAAGCCCACTTTATAAGAGCGGCCGATGCGTTCCCATTCGGCCGCTTCTTTTTGTAGACTAAATTCTGTTAATGGGTGTTCATTAGCCCAATCTTTCGACAAGCTCACCGCATATGAACCATCGTGTTCCGAGATCTTGACCTTAGGAAGATCGCCATCACTTCTGCCACGGCATAAGACTTGAGCTAGTCGCAAACAAAATAGCATGCGCCAGTCATGAAAGCTGGCATTGTTTGCCAACTTTCCGAGTTTGCCAGCATGTCCAATGAGTAATGCCGCCAAGCGTGCTTGATCATTTTTTGAGAAACCCGGCATATCCGCATTGCCAGCAATATAAGCAGAGTGCTTGTGATAGCCATTATGAGAAATCGATAATCCAATCTCATGCAGATTTGCAGCCCATTGCAATAAAGCAATATTGTCTGAACGGCTCTCGAATTCAGATTTAGGTAGTTGTGCTAAAAATTCACCAGCAAGATTGCCAACACGATGCGCCTGCTCGCGATCAACGTCGTAGCGCTGCATAAATTGCTCAACAGTGACATAGCGCATGTCATGGTGTTGCGACCTGCCTAGTAAGTCATACAAGACGCCAATACGCAAAGCAGCGTCCGTCACTTCCATGGACTCAATGCCCAACTCGTCAAAGACGGCAATCATGATTGCTAAGCCGCCGGGCCAAACTGCCCTTCGTTCGTCCTTCAGACCTGGCAACTCAACCTGATTCACATGTTCGTATTTAAGCAGGTGCTTTTTCATGGCTCGTAAGCCATCCCGCGTGATCAAGCCACCTGTGCCATTTGCCCGACTCTCGGGGTTAAAATTATTTTCTGCTATGAGATCAGCCAATGCTCTAGCTGTACCCGATGACCCAATGACTTGTTTCCAGCCACTCTTGAGATAAGCTCCCGAGATCACCTGAATTTCTCTACGAGCGGCTAATTCAGCTTCTTTGAAAGCATGAGCATCAATATTGCCCTTCGGAAAGAAGCGCATGCTATGAGAAACGCAGCCAATATAAAGACTCTCCATCAGCCTAGGCTCGTAACTCTTACCAATAATCAGTTCAGTAGAGCCGCCGCCAATATCCACCACCAAACGGTTACCGTGAACAGCAGGCACCTCATGCGCTGCGCCAATGTAAATTAAGCGAGCCTCCTCTACCCCAGCGATAATCTCAATCGGAAAGCCTAAAGCCTCTTCCGCATCCTTGATGAACTGCGGCGCATTTTTAGCCACCCGTAATGTGTTGGTAGCAACTGCGCGCACCCTCGTGGGATCAAACCCCCGAATGCGCTCACCAAAGCGGCGTATGGCTGTTAATCCACGCTGATAAGCGTCATTACCTAATAACTTGTTGTCTGTGAGACCTGCGGCAATACGCACCGTTTCACGCAAAGTGTCGATCGGACGTATCTGAGTACCTGAAGGTGTATTGACCACTTGCGCCACCAGCATCCGAAAGCTATTCGAGCCAAGATCGACTGCTGCAACAAGATCTGAATCATTAAACCGAAGATCGACTGGATTGGCTGCCAAAATATTCCCTGTGGAAAGATACGCTTAATTGAATATGTCTATTTTATGTAAGAAGCATGACAAATTCATGAAATTACTGCGTAGTCTACTGGGGAAAGGGTTTAGGCGGCTAAATTTTGCTCGGAACTTGAACAATCTACATTGCCATAACTACAGAAAATGCAACAATCGCCTGACTTGGTTTTCAGAATGCCGCTACAAGATGGGCAACGATAAAACTGCTGAGATGAGCCTTCTGGAATCTCAAGAGCCTCGGTAGCTTTGCAGTGGGGACAAGTAATGACGGAGTTCAATATTGGGGTTTTCACAGGCAGATAGTGAACTGCAAATATTTCAGGAATAAGACAAGACCCCAACAAGCCATCTAGTCGGTAGTACTAGGACTCCAGAAAGCCTGATTGACATACTCGAGATTGGCAATTTCCTGAATCAAGACATCCATCTGATCGCCATCTACGGCTGAATCCGTCAGAACAGCCTGGATCTCGACCTCATCACTGCCAAACTGGTGAACCTCAATATCCTGGGTCTGGTATCCCGCAGTCTCTAAGGTGGCTATAAATTGCTTTAGGGCGATCTTTTGGGAATGCTTGGGGGTGATGATGTAAACAGAATTCGTAACCTCAACAGACTCTGTATCCAAAGGCTGTCTGTTGATCAGGGTGACTACTGGGCGCAGCAAGGTATTGGCAGCCAGAACAAATAATGTAGCGAGTCCAGCCTCAAGAATTAAATCTGCACCAGCGCAAGCTCCAACAGCACCAGACGCCCACAGGGTGGCAGCCGTATTAATCCCGCGCACATTGCCCTCTTCTCGCATGATCACACCGGCACCCAAAAATCCGATTCCAGAGACCACGTAAGCCATCACATGTACCGCCCCGTCGTGACCAGTCAGACGATTACCTGCATCGACAAAAATAGCGGCGCCAATGGCAACCAAAATATTCGTTCTTAAACCTGCAGTGCGCTGACGATACTGGCGCTCTAAACCAATCAGCCCGCCAAATATAAATGCAGCCGTCAGACTAACTCCTGTATCGGCAAGGGATACTAGATCGATTGTTTCAAGAGACTCCATAGCGCCTTCCTAGTCAAATGCTCAAGCTAGGGCCTTACTTTTGTCCCAAGCCCAAGGTTTGAACCATTACTTTAAATACTTCAGTATTGTCCATAAACCCGTGGAACTTCTCTGATCCAGGACCCATGGCGCTTAATACTGCGTCATCTGCAGTATGCACCCCAGTATCTTGATGCGATGGTAGATTGCCGCCCACATGAATGGCATCTTCCTGCAGTTGGACATATTTTGGGTTAGCCACAAAAACGCCACCCTCGCCTTTAATGGCGGGTACAAAGGTGCCGTCTAATTTTGGATGCATGGTCTCGTAGTGGTCGGGGTAGGCGCCGTAGAAGAAGGCCAAACGCTTTGAAACATCTATTTGGTTTGGATAGCCCTCAATATTTGCTTTGGGATAGTTTGGATAACCCGCATCGGCATAGGTACCAACCTTTTCTCTTAAGGGGCCAGGTTTTGCATCGTTCACCACACCACTAATGGAGCCGCTATGCGTATGGTCTGGGGTCACAATAATCAAGGTGTCGGGATGGGTTTTGGCAAAATCCTTGGCGATCTGCACAGCATTGCTCAGCATGATCGTATCAAAGGCTGCCCTCTCCCAATCTAAGGGGTGGTTGAATTTATCAATCAGCGCCGCCTCCACCATCAAGAAAAAGCCGTTGGGATTTTTTGATAGGACATTGATAGCAGACTGTGTCATCTCAGTTAAGTCTGGTTGATTGGGAAATTCTGCAACCGTATTTTTCTTGAGAAATAGGCGATCGAGAGATCCATCCATATTGTCCGGATGAAATACGCCAAATAACTTTTTAGTGCTCTTATCTTCTGAAGCTTTCAAAAGTTCTTGTTTTGTAAAAACAGTTTGATAACCGTCAGACTTAAATGCAGAAACTAAATCCTTATCGTCTTTACGCTTAGACCCTTTGGTCGATTGAGGGTAGAAATAGGCAGAACCGCCGCCCAAGATCACTTCGGCGCCACTAGCGAGCAATTGATCTGCGATGTACTGCTTGTCGGCGCGGCGGCGTGTGTGTGAAACGACTGCGCCTGGAGTTGCATCTTCTAACTCGGCATCAGAAACAATACCGACAGACATTTTAGTATTGCGTTTAATCAGTTCTGCAATGGTTTCTACTTTGGGATGAGATAAGTTATCAGTTGCACGCGAAACATATACACCCATGGCATTAACTGCAGTCTTGTGACCAGTCGTATAGGCGCTCATCGAATTAGCAGAATCCGTAATTAAAGAATCAGATCCCGAAGTGCCAATCAAAGCAATATTGGGCATGTCATCAAATGTCAGCTTACCCTGATATTTTCCCTCCGTAATTCCTTTTGACAGAACGCGGGCTGCCGTGCGATTAGCAATCGTCATGCCATCGCCAATAAAGAGAATGACATTCTTCACCCTTCTTGGGCCACTTGCATAAACATCCCAGCTAACTTGCAAACGCTCTTGGGGCGCTATAGCAGTCAAACTATATTTACCGGCCTTAGCAAGCTGCACGTCACGAAAAATCATGGAGCTACCCTTGCCATTCTCATTAGCAATGAACTCGGGTTTAGCGCTAATGAACTTGGTGACTGGAGCCCCATTCATTTGAATCTGTAAATCAGTGGCACTTACAACACTATTAAGTTCAACTTTGATATCAAATTTTGATCCAGCCAAGATGGCAGCATCATTGATCGGATAAATTGCCGCTGCATGAATTTGGGAGGAAATGAGTACGAAAAG
>Ga0364886_10407_pt1 | contig 20599 bp, 15 predicted proteins | sample ExccelJu500001D3_4_FD_206926 | JGI IMG/M metagenome (GOLD analysis project Ga0364886, IMG submission 206926) | Enriched cells from Trout Bog Lake Hypolimnion, Wisconsin, USA - BchlTB.July23.5000.01.D3 | ecosystem: Environmental > Aquatic > Freshwater > Lake > Hypolimnion/Profundal zone | place... | reverse complement strand
TAAAAAAAAGTTGTTATTTTATCAATAAACAACTCGCCAAAATTAAATTAATTAAATACTTGCGTTACTTCTGACATAATCCGTGAGAAAGCTTCGTCAATACTTAAAAAAGTCGTATCAAGTAGCCACGCGTCCGGTGCGGGTTTTAATGGTGCAACAGCACGCTCGGTGTCACGCTTATCACGCGCGATGAGCTCAGTTAAAACGCGGTCAAGGCTAACACTATTGCCTTTTTCTTGCAACTGCATGTAGCGCCGTTGGGCGCGCGCTTCCAGGCTTGCGACCAAGAAAACCTTTAATTTGGCCTCTGGAAAAATCACGCTCCCCATGTCCCGTCCGTCAGCAACTAAGCCTGGTGGCTCGCAAAAAGCCCGTTGGCGTTCCAGTAAAGCCGTTCTGACGGCTGGAATAGCGCCAATAACAGACGCGCTATTACCGCATTCTGGCGTGCGTATGGCTTCGCTGACATCTGCTCCTTCTAGGATAACCCGGGCAGAATCCCCAATGGTTTTGGCTTTAAATTGGACGTCTAAGTGCCCCGCTAGTGCTTCTAAGGCTTTTGCATTGTCTAGGCTGATTTTGTGCTGTTCTGCAGCCAGGGCTAAAACGCGATATAACGCGCCGCTGTCAAGCAAATGCCATTTCAAATGATGGGCCAATAACTGGCTGATGGTCCCTTTGCCAGAGCCACTAGGGCCATCGACTGTGATAACGGGTATTAATAACTTATCCATATTGCTTTTCAAAATCCTGCATAAAGCCAATTAAAGCTTCTACGCCCGCTTCGGGCATAGCGTTATAAATACTGGCCCGAATACCGCCGATAGCTTTATGGCCTTTGAGATTAACTAATCCCGCTTGATGGGCTTCTTTGGCAAATAGCGTATCTAATTCAGGTGTTGGTAAATAAAATATAACATTCATCCAAGATCGATAATTAATATTAATCGGATTACGATAAAATCCTGAGTTATCAATTTGGGCATATAATTTTTGCGCTTTACGTGAATTAATTTTGCCTATATTTTCTAAACCGCCTTGATCTAATAACCATTCGAATACTAAGCCTGATAAATAAATTGCAAACGTCGCTGGTGTATTTGCAACAGATTGTTGTTTTGCATAAGTGACGTAATTATAAAAATTGGGTGTTGTAGACTTCGCATAGCCTAATAAATTTTTGCGAACAATAACAATAGTCAAACCAGCGGGGCCAATATTTTTTTGTGCGCCAGCATAAATTAACCCAAAGCGATTAACATCAATAGGACGAGATAATATCGTCGATGACATATCTGCCACCAAAGGTATATTGTCATCGCCATTGCCGACATTGGGAATCTCATGAAATTCTAAACCCCCAATGGTTTCATTGGGCGTATAATGGACATAGGATGCATCTGGATGAAGCTGCCAAGTTGTCGAACAGGGTATATGACTGAATTGGCTGTCTTCGCAATTTAGCGCAATATTAATCTCGCCGTAACGCTGGGCTTCTTTAATGGCTTTTCCTGACCAAATGCCGGTATAAAAATAATCGGCAATTTGATTTTTTTTTCTTTCTAATAAATTTAACGGCACCATAGAAAACTGATGGCTTGTGCCCGCGCTAATAAACAAAACTTCATAGTCATCAGAAATATTTAATAATTTGCGTAAATTTGCTTCGGCAGGACGCAAAACATCGTCGATAAATATATCACCACGATGACTGATTTCCATTACTGACGTGCCATGACCACGCCAATCTAATAATTCTGATTGTGCTCTTTTTAAAACCGCCTCTGCAATGGTCGAGGGGCCTGCACAAAAATTATAGACTCGGTTCATTTTCTACTAAATCTCCTAATTCCCCTAATTCTTCGACACGCTCAAGGCCGACTAAACGCTCGCTTTCAGCAAGATTAATTAATTTTACGCCTTGTGTATTTCTGCCTACCAAAGAAATTTCTTCACAACGGATGCGAACCAGTGTTCCTTGATCACTGATGAGCATGACTTCGTCAGTTGGGGCAATTTGTTGTAACGCGCCAACAACTTTTCCGTTGCGCTCGTTAACTTGGATTGAAATAACGCCCTGCCCGCCGCGGCCGGTTTGACGATAATCTTCGATAGGTGTTCGTTTGCCGTAGCCATTTTCTGTTGCTGTTAAAATAGCGCCTTTGGATTTGGCAACGACAAGTGAAATCACTTTTTGGTTTTCAAATAAACGCATGCCTCTCACACCACGTGCGTTACGCCCCATTGGCCGTACGGAAGATTCGTTAAAGCGAATAACTTTGCCCGTATCATTAAATAATAAAATATCGCTATTGCCGTCTGTTAGGGCAACGCCAATTAAACGATCGCCTTCGACGAGATCAATGGCAATAATGCCATTGGTCCTTGGACGTGAAAAATTCGTCAACGGTACTTTTTTAATGGTCCCTGCAGATGTGACCATGAGGACAAAATGATCATCGCTGTATTCTCTAACGGGTAATATGGCATTGATTTTTTCATCGCCTTGTAACGGCAATAAGTTAACTAACGGACGACCACGTGATTGACGGTTAGCTTGCGGCAATTGATAAACTTTGAGCCAATAGACTTTGCCAGTACTTGAAAAGCACAACAGCATATCTAGGCTATTTGCAACGACTAAGCGATCCACAAAATCTTCGTCTTTGACTTGGGTCGCTGCTTTGCCTCTGCCACCGCGACGTTGCGCTTGATATTGATCCAACGGCTGTGATTTTGCATACCCACCGTGTGATATTGTCACGACCATGGGTTGATCCGTGATTAAATCTTCTACGCTTAAATCTGCTTCGACTTCTTGGATTTCAGTGCGACGTTCGTCAGTATATTCATCACGCGCGCTGATTAATTCTTCTCGAATAACTTGTAATAAGCGATCTGGATTGCCCAAAATTTCTAATAAATTTTGTATGGTTTTTAAGATTTCTTCGTATTCTGCAAAAATTTTATCTTGTTCTAGACCCGTGAGACGATGCAAACGTAATTCTAAAATAGCCTGTGCTTGAACGGGTGATAACTGATAAGTCGAGTCTTGATCTTGTAAACCAAATTCTGGCAATAAATCATCAGGACGGCTCATATCTGCACCTGCGCGCCCCAACATCGCAGCGACAATGCCCGCTGACCAGCGCTTTTGAATTAATTGCTCTTTTGCAATGCTAGGATTAGCAGAAGCTTTAATTAAGGCAATCATTTCGTCAATATTAGCCAACGCGATACCTAGGCCTTCTAAGATATGCGCACGTTCACGTGATTTACGTAATTCAAAAATAGTACGGCGTGTGACGACTTCGCGTCTGTGCTGTAAAAATGCGTCTAGCATTTGGCTTAGGGACATCAATTGAGGGCGATTATGGTGTAACGCAACCATGTTGATCCCAAATACCGCTTGTAATTGGGTTTGTGCAAATAAATTATTTAATAATACTTCTGCGATTTCGCCACGGCGCAATTCAATAGTAATGCGCATGCCGTCTTTGTCAGATTCATCGCGTAGGCCCGTAATGCCTTCAATAAGTTTTTCTTTGACGAGTTCTGCAATGCGTTCTATGAGACGGGCTTTATTGACTTGGTAAGGCAACTCAGTGACAACAATAGTTTGCTTGCCATTGGTTTCGTCTGTTTCAATATGTGTTCGGGCGCGGACATAAATCCGTCCACGGCCGGTACGATAAGCTTCGACTATGCCAGCGCGGCCATAAATAATCCCTGCGGTTGGAAAATCGGGGCCTTTGATATGCTGTAATAAATTTTCCAGCGTGACGCCTGGGTCATCTATCATCATCAAACACGCATCGATGACTTCACGAATATTATGCGGCGGAATATTCGTCGCCATACCCACGGCAATGCCTGATGAGCCATTGATCAATAAATTGGGAATACGGGTAGGCAATACAACAGGGGCAAATTCTGTTTCGTCATAATTAGGCGCAAAATCGACGGTTTCTTTGTCCAGATCAGCCAATAATAATTGGGCAATTTTGGACATGCGAATTTCTGTATAACGCATGGCCGCTGGGGCATCGCCATCGACAGAACCGAAGTTACCTTGGCCATCTATCAAGACATAACGCAGCGAGAACGGCTGTGCCATACGAACAATAGTGTCATAGACAGCTGTATCGCCATGCGGATGGTATTTACCAATGACGTCACCGACGATGCGGGCGGATTTTTTATGAGGTTTATTCCATTCATTGCCCAGCATATACATAGAAAATAATACCCGTCTATGGACAGGTTTCAGACCATCCCGGACATCTGGCAGCGCACGTCCAACAATGACGCTCATCGCATAGTCAAGATAAGATTGTTTTAGTTCCTGTTCAATATTGACGGTAACGACTTCTTTTGCAAAATCCGCCATAAAAATGCGTGCTCCCGGGTCATCCAACAAAACGATAATATTAGCATATTCGCTACCTATTAGACGACCTTTTTGAGAGGCTAACGGGGATTTTTAACAGGCTCTGCCAATCGTTCTACTTCGATGACAAGGGCAATTTGAGTTGCGATTCTTTCTAGTAAATGCAATTGTTCAGGATTACGTAATCTCGCGACTTCTTTAGGTAAAACACGCAACACGCCAACGTGTTCATGGTGGCCCAATAACGGTATATAAATCGCTTCTGATTCTGGCAGTGTGTTTGTCCCTAAGCCTGCAATTTGTCCTAACTCAAAAACCCATTGAGCAACGCTTTGTTCTTTTGCTGTTAAAATAACTTTGGCATGCTGGTCTGAAAAAATTTCAAGTTGATTTTCTTGGTTAGGCAATAAGAAAACAGCTTCGCTTTCGAATACTTCAGTGATGTAATGAATAATAATACGCAATAAATTATCCAGTCCACGCGCTGTCGCAAGGCGTCGATTTAACATATGTAGGGTTTCAATATGCAATTCTCGCAAACGTGCTGCTTCATCGATTTGTTGACGTGTCATCCCTAACCAGACGATGACAATGCCCAAAATATAAACCATGACTAATGTACTGGTTGGCAAATACGGGGAGAGAAAAAAATTGATAGCGCTACAGACAGCAATAGTTAAAAAGCCAATATAATAATTATGCCATCGTCTCGGCGAAGGACTGGGTTTATTTTTATGCTGTATTTTAATACCCTCTGGGTCGCCTTGAATAATATATAAATCAATATCACCACTGCGACGAATTAACTCATCGATAGCGCTGCCAAATAACCAGGTTTTCCACCAGGGTCTGATTTGTTTGCCTAAAATCAATTTCGTGACATTGCGGGCGCGTGCAAAATTGGTTATTTCTTCGATAATATTTTTACTCGCCAAACTCACGGTTTCCCCACCAAGCCGTTCAGCCAGTTGCATATGTTGAAGTATATTTTCACGTTCTTCTGGTGCAGGCCGAAAACCCGGTTTTTCAATATACACAGCAACCCATTCGGCATGTAAACTTCTTGCCATTCTAAATGTCGCACGAATTAATTTTGCAGAACTGGGATCAGGGGTAATATAAACCAATAAACGTTCCACAGTCGGCCAAATTTGTTTAATCGCCTTGCCGCGGCGATGCAAAAAGACTTGTGTATCTACTTGTTCTGCTGTAATACGCAAGGCTAATTCACGTAGAGCAATTAAATTGCCTTTACGAAAAAAATGCTGAATGGCAATTTCTGCTTGAGTGGGAATATATACTTTGCCTTCTTCCAAGCGTTTTAATAAATCTTCTGGCGGTAAATCGATTAATGCAATTGATTCTGCTAATTCAAGCATAGAATCAGGAACAGTTTCTCTAACAACAATGCCTGTAATTTGCGCGATAATATCATTGAGGCTTTCAATATGCTGGACATTAAGAGTCGAATACACATCAATGCCGCGATCTAATAATTCTTTAATGTCTTGCCAGCGTTTCAAATGCCGCATGCCTGGCGGATTGGTATGCGCCATCTCGTCAATTAATACAACAGCAGGCTGGCGCTTTAATATGCCATCTAAATCCAATTCTGATAATAATTTACCGTGATAATTAATATTAACACGCGGAAAAACTTCCAAACCCTTCACTAATATTTCTGTTTCGGGTCTGTTATGGGTTTCAATATATCCGACAATAATATCAAGGCCTTCTTTTTTTTGACGCAACGCATCTTGCAGCATAGTATAAGTCTTGCCTACGCCTGGCGCTGCGCCTAAATAAATTTTTAATTTGCCTTTTGCAGCTTGCTGTTCTTCTTTTTGAACTTCTGCTAATAATCTATCTGGATCAACCTCTCGTGCCATGTGGTGACTCCGATGAATTTGATAAATTTAATGAATCCAATGCTAAATTTAGCGTTAATATATTAACGCGGGGTTCGCCTAATATGCCTAACCAGCGTGGCTGAATAGTATTTAATACTAATGCGGTAACTTGGCTTTGCGGTAAACCGCGTGCATCAGCAACGCGTGATACTTGATATAAAGCTGCCAATGGACTGATATCGGGATCTAAGCCACTGCCTGAACTTGTGACTAGATCCACGGGAATTAAGCCAGATTTAGGATCTGTTTTTTTATATAAATTAATATTTGTTTGCACAGCTTGTAAAAAAGCAGGATTTGTCGGCCCCAGATTAGACGCTGCAGATAACGCAGCGTTATAGGGCACGGGCGTTGTCGCAGAAGGACGACCCCAAAAATACCGTGGGTCACTAAAAGCTTGTCCTATTAATTTTGAACCAATTAATTTTTGATCATGGCTGATTAAGCTACCGTTGGCTTGCCAAGGAAATAAGAGCTGGGCAATCCCTGTTATCACACAGGGATAAATAATGCCTAAGAATATTGATAATAATAATAACAATAAAAAACCAGTACGGCATTGTGAGTAAAAAAATTTGAGGTTAAGCATATTAAGCCAATCCTGTTGCTTGTAAAAACATGTCAATTAATTTAATGCCGACAAACGGCGCAATAAGCCCTCCAACGCCGTAAATTAATACATTGGCACGTAACAAACGCGGTGCAGCAACGCGGCGATATTTTACGCCCCGTATAGCCAATGGAATTAAGCAAATAATAATTAAAGCATTAAAAATAACAGCGGATAAAATTGCGCTTTGCGGTGTGGTGAGATGCATAATATTTAATGTATTTAATACAGGATACGTACTTGCAAATGCAGCGGGCAAAATTGCAAAATACTTCGCAACGTCATTGGCAATACTAAACGTTGTTAATGCACCGCGGGTCATTAATAATTGTTTGCCAATCTCAACGATTTCAATTAATTTCGTTGGATTAGAATCTAGATCAACCATGTTGCCTGCTTCTTTTGCGGCTTGTGTACCCGTGTTCATTGCAACAGCAACATCAGCTTGGGCTAACGCTGGCGCATCGTTGGTGCCATCGCCTGCCATAGCAACTAAGCGCCCTTCTGCTTGTAATTTGCGAATTAATTTTAATTTATCTTCTGGTGTTGCTTGGGCTAAAAAATCATCGACACCCGCTTCAGCGGCAATACTGGCCGCTGTGAGGGGATTATCACCTGTTACCATAATGGTTTTAATACCCATACGACGCAATTCTGCAAAACGTTCTCGAATACCGCCTTTGATAATATCTTTTAATTTAATCAAGCCCAATACTTTAGTGCCTTCTGTTACGACTAATGGCGTTGCGCCTTGACGCGCTATGCTATCGATTTGCTGTTGAAGATTGCTTGAAAATACGCCGCCAGATTCTTTGAGATACCGTGCTACAGCATCTGCAGCACCTTTGCGGATTTGGCGACCCGATAAATTAACGCCACTCATGCGGGTTTGTGCTGTAAACGGAATAAATGTCGCGCCCAATTCATGAATATCTCTGCCACGCAGGCCGTATTTTTCTTTGGCTAATATGACAATACTTCTGCCCTCTGGCGTTTCATCCGCCAACGATGCAAGCTGTGCCGCATCTGCAAGTTCTGTGATTGTCACGCCATCGGCTGGCACAAAATCAGTCGCTTGACGATTGCCTAGTGTAATTGTCCCTGTTTTATCTAATAATAAAACATCGACATCGCCTGCTGCTTCAATTGCACGTCCAGATAAAGCAATCACATTGCGTTGAATCATTCTGTCCATACCCGCAATGCCAATGGCAGATAATAATCCGCCTATTGTCGTGGGTGCTAAGCAAACAAATAAAGCAACTAAAACAGTAATCGTAATCACATTGCCAATGCCTGCGGATATCACACTATAAATCGAATATGGCAAGAGCGTGCTACAGACTAATAAGAAAATTATCGTTAGCATGGCCAATAAAATATTTAATGCAATTTCGTTAGGTGTTTTTTGTCGTTTTGCGCCCTCTACCAACGCAATCATATGATCAAGAAAAGTCTCGCCAGGATTACTGGTGATTTTAATAATTAGCCAATCTGAAATGACCTGCGTGCCGCCAGTGACTGCGCTGCGATCACCGCCGCTTTCGCGAATTACTGGTGCGCTTTCGCCTGTAATGGCGCTTTCATTGACTAACGCAATGCCCTCAATAGCTTCACCGTCTGCTGGAATAGTTTCTTTTTCGTTGACTAGAACAAAATCGCCTTTGCGCAAATTTCCTGATAAAACAGAAATGATTTTGGCATCGCGGGTAGGTGCTGCAAGTTTTTTTGCTTGTGTTTCATGGCGTGCTTTACGCAACATTTCTGCTTGTGCTTTACCACGGCCTTCTGCCATGGCTTCTGCTAAATTCGCAAAAATCAAAGTAAACCATAGCCAGCATGTAATCGCTAAAATAAAATTGGCTGGCGCTTCGCCTTTGCCTAGTAAAGCTTGAATAAATAAAGCTGTTGTTAATAAACTGCCAATATAAACAGTAAACATAACAGGATTACGTAATTGATGTTTAGGCGTTAGTTTTAGAAAAGCCTGAATAATGCTGTTTCTAAATATATAAAAATTAAAAACAGATTGCGATTTAATCATATCATTAGCCATACATTATTTTCCTATCATCATTAATTGCTCAACAATGGGCCCTAATGCCAACGCAGGAAAAAAAGTCAGTGCGCCGACAATAATCACGACGCTGACCAGTAAAAAAATAAACAATGGCGTATGCGTAGGTAACGTCCCTGGGCTAACAGGAACAGCTTTTTTCTGTGCCAATGCGCCAGCAATTGCCAATACCGGCACAGCTATGCCATAACGGCCAATTAACATGACAATACTGCCCAATATATTAAAAAACGGCGTATCAGCATTTAATCCGCCAAACGCACTGCCGTTATTATTGGCCATTGATGTAAACGCATATAAAACTTCTGTAAAACCATGCGCACCTGGATTGGCCATGGCGTTTTTAGCAACGGGTAATATCACACCAAACGCAGTGCAGACTAAAACTGTCAGGGGCATAATAAGCATAATCAACGACGCCATTTTTATTTCATAGGCTTCGATTTTTTTGCCTAAATATTCTGGCGTTCTGCCTACCATGAGGCCCGCAATAAACACTGTAATCATAATAAAAATCAGCATTTCTGCTAAACCACAGCCTACGCCGCCGAACACAACTTCTGCAAATTGTATGAGCCACAACGGAATTAGGCCACCTAACGGCGTAAAAGAATCATGCATTGCATTGACAGAGCCGTTAGCTGTTGCAGTTGTCGCCGAGGCCCATAATGCTGAATCTGTAATACCAAAACGGGTTTCTTTGCCTTCCATATTGCCCCCAGGAAATAAATCATCTTGGGGATGTTGATTAACACCTAATTGGGTTAAAGCAGGATTGCCATATTGCTCAGCGATAATATCTATACTTGTGAGTGGGACGAAAATAATTAGCATTGCGATTAAAATTGCCCAGCCTTGACGTTGGTTATTAATAATTCTGCCAAATGTGTAACACAACGCTGCAGGAATCAATAAAATCGCTAACATTTCTAAAAAATTCGATAATGGCGTTGGATTTTCAAAAGGATGCGCAGAATTCGCATTAAAAAATCCACCGCCATTGGTTCCCAATTGTTTAATGGCAATTTGTGATGCGGCGGGTCCCATGGGTATCGTTTGTGAATGTATTGCTGTGCTGGTTTGTAGCGGCGTAATAATTTGATAAGCATCTAGATTTTGAATCACGCCTTGCGAAACAAGCGCTATTGCCAGCAAAACAGACAATGGCAAAAAAATATAAATTATCCCGCGCGTGAGGTCGACCCAAAAATTACCCAGTTGTTTAGTCTCATGACGTTTTAAGCCCCTGATTAACGCGACTAATACAGCTATACCAGACGCTGCCGAGACAAAATTTTGGACTGTAAGGGCGAGCATTTGGGTTAAATAGCTTAATGTATTTTCACCGCCATAGGCTTGCCAATTGGTATTAGTCGCAAAACTCACAGCCGTATTAAAAGCTAAATCAACGGGCACTGCGGTAAAATGCTGCGGATTAAGCGGTAAAAATTGCTGGAAACGCTGAATAAAATATACAATTATAATACCCAATAAATTAAATACCAGCATGCTTACAGCATATTCTTTCCAGTCCATTTCTTGTGTAGGTTTAACAGCACATAGACGATAAAGACTGCGTTCAAAAAATCCCAATACAGGATCCATAAAACATTGGCCTTCATAGACTTTGGCCATATAAAGACCCAAAGGCTTGACCAATAGTAATATTATTCCTAAAAATAAAACAGCTTGTAGCATTCCGTTTGCTGTCATGGGTAAATCATATCCTGACTTAAAAAATTTCGGGTAAAAATAATGCAATTAATAAATAAGCAAATAAGCCCAATGCTATCAACGCACAAAGCAAATATAACCAATGCATGACGCACTCCCTGTCAGTTATTTTATGGTTGTATATAAATAGCAATATTAGCATATTAACAATACGTTTAGGCAGTCTCATTATTATTGGTGTTACTGTTTTAGCACTACTAATAAAACGCTAAGCTTTCAACAAAGCCAAAAAATCTTTTTCGTCTAATACAGCTATATTTAGCACTTTGGCTTTCTCAAGCTTAGATCCAGGCAACTCACCCGCAACAACATAACTGGTTTTTTTAGAAACTGTGTTTGTTACTTTGGCGCCTAAATTTTCTAGCAGTTCAGTCGCTTCTTCACGGCTAAATTTTTCCAAACTGCCCGTTAAAACAAATGTTTTTCCCGCCAATGGCTGGTGTTTATTTTTTTCAATAGCCGGCCAGTGGATACCTGATGATAATAATTTTTTAACGATTTTTTGTGATCGTGTGTCATGGAAAAATTCGACAATATGCTTTGCAACGACAGGGCCGATATCTTGCACAGTTTGTAATGTTTCTGTAGACGCTTGAGAAATACTTTCGATATTTCCAAAATGCTTTGCGAGCAACATTGCTGTTGTTTCGCCTACATCACGGATGCCTAAGGCAAATAAAAAACGGGGTAAAGTCGTTTTTTTGCTTTTTTCAATAGCATCGCAAATTTTAACTGCTGATTTTTCTGCTAGTCTTTCTAGCGGTATTAATTGCTTACTATTTAAATCATATAAATCCGCAACGGATTTAATTAAGCCCATATCAACCAATTGTTCAATTAATTTATCACCCAAGCCTTGAATATCCATGGCACGTCTGCTGGCAAAATGTTTTATGCCCTCTTGTATTTGCGCTTGGCAAATTAAACTGCCTGTGCATCGCGCTGCCGCTTCGCCTGCCAATTTTTCGATTGGTGAGCCACAAACAGGGCATTTTTTAGGCAAATGAATCTTTTTGGCATTGTCAGGTCGATAATTAGGCACAACACTGACAACTTCTGGAATCACATCACCTGCACGACGAATAATAACCCTATCGTGAATATGAATATCTTTGCGTCTAATTTCATCGATATTATGCAATGTCGCGTTGCTGACGATGACACCTGCAACGTTAACGGGCTTTAATCTTGCAACGGGTGTTAACACACCTGTTCTGCCCACTTGAAATTCAACTGCTATAATTTCAGTCATTTCTTCTTGTGCGGGGAATTTATGCGCAACTGCCCAACGCGGTGCACGTGACACAAAACCTAATATTTTTTGCTGGTGAATATCATCGACTTTATAAACAACGCCATCGATTTCATACGATAATTCATGACGCTGTTTGCCAATATATTCATAATATTTTAAACAATTTTCAATGCCATTGACGACTTTGTTTTGCGGATTAACGCGACAACCCCAATCAGCTAATTGCTGCAAAATCAAGCTATGTTTATCAGGTAATTTGCCATGCTCAACATATCCTACGCCATAGCAAAATAAAGCCAACCGTCTGCTGGCGGTAATATTCGGATCCAGTTGACGCAAGCTGCCGGCTGCTGCATTGCGTGGGTTAGCAAATATTTTGTCGCCCTGTTTTTTAGCTTGTTCGTTTAGGGCATAAAAATCTAATTTGGGTAAATACACTTCGCCACGAATTTCGAGTATTTTAGGCCAATTATTGCCACGTAATTTTAAAGGCACAGATTTAATCGTCCGGACATTATTCGTAATATCTTCGCCTGTTTCGCCATCGCCGCGTGTCGCGGCTTTGATTAAAAAACCGTTTTCATATAACAAATTAATTGCCAAGCCGTCGAGTTTGACTTCGCAGCAATAAATAATATTATGATCTATTTTTAATTTATCACGCACGCGTTTATCAAATGCTAGAACTTCTTCTGTATTAAATGCATTTTCTAATGACAACATGGGAACACGGTGTTTGATTTCTGGAAAAGCGCTAGCAGCTTTCGTGCCAACGCGCTGTGTGGGCGAATCTGGGGTAATTAATTCTGGATGGGCGTCTTCAAGCTTTTTTAACTCACGAAATAATCGATCATATTCTGCGTCTGGTACGCTGGGATTGTCTAAAACATAATAATAATAATTATGTTCTGATAATATTTCTCTTAGTTTATTAATTTTCTGAATAATATCTGTTGTGTTATTTCGTGTCATAACGAACAACACCGCCTAATTCATCCGCAAGCTGTTCTGCTGTTTCTTTCATCCATTGGTAACTTAATTCAGGGCTGTCGACACTTGAGGCGTCCATAAACAAAGACAGCCCAGGTGTTGCATACATGCCGATTTCTTGCATATCAATGCTTCCAGGTTCAACAGCGGATGCTACGCTAAATGCGAGAGTTGTTTTATCGCTTTCGTCTGTATAACAATGAAAAATTTGCCGCGCACCATAGCGCAAACCAGCATTTTGTAACGCTTGCAATAATTCATAGCCAATAAAAAATTCGCCTTTAGGTGCCATGACGTAGATAACGCGTAAATTTGATTCGACTAATAAATCTTTTTGTATGGATTTTTTTTCTTGTGGCGCAGGCGCAGGTGTTTTTTCAGGTAATATTATTGACTGTTCAGTGGTGACATCCAATGCATAAGACAAAGGCGCAGCACTAGACGTTTTCTTGATAATTTCATAGTCATCTTCATAGGCATCGCGTGTTGTCTCCATGGCAGGTTCCAACCATTGTGCCCCCTCGCGTCCAGGCTGACGAGGAAAAAAACGCCGTAGCATCCAGGGGATGACGACTGCTATTAATAACAAAACAAGAATCAGGGAAAGGTTCATAGGTGCTTTCTCCTCCTTAAGTATTTCGTATTTAAGTTTAAGCCATTTTTAAGCCGCCGCCATTTCCATCGCTGCATTGACATCAACAGCGACCAGGCGAGATACACCAGGTTCGTTCATCGTAACCCCCAATAAATGCTCTGCCATTTCGATAGCTAATTTATTATGGCTGATAAAAACAAATTGTACAGTTTTAGACATTTCTTTGACCAATTCACAAAAGCGTCCAATATTGGCATCATCTAGGGGCGCGTCTACTTCATCTAACATACAAAACGGTGCAGGGTTTAACTGGAAAATCGCAAATACCAATGCAATTGCTGTTAACGCTTTTTCGCCGCCAGACAAAAGATGAATAGTACTGTTGCGTTTGCCAGGCGGCCGCGCAATGACATTGACACCTGTTTGTAATAAATCATTGCCTGTTAGTTCAAGATACGCATTGCCCCCACCAAAAATTCTTGGGAATAATTGCTGAAATAAAGTATTAACTTGTTCGTAAATATTTTTAAAGCGGGCCCGGGTTTCGCGATCGATTTTTTGAATAGCGTCTTCTAGGGTCGTCAATGCTGTGACCAGATCTGTATTTTGTTGATCTAAATAATTTTTGCGCTCAGATTGGCTCGCATGTTCAGAGATCGCCGCTAAATTAATTGGCCCCAGGCGTTCAATGCGTTGGGTTGTTTTGCTAAGCTGCTCTTCCCATAAAACTTCAGACGCTTCGTCAGGCAGTGTTGCTAAAACATCTGTTAATACACAGTGGATTTCTTGCAATTGTTCGTTGAGCGACTGCAAGCGGACCATAAAAGTCTGTTGTTGAATACGTTTTTGCTCAAGCTGCGCATGGTATTGCGCGCGTTGGCTGTCGATAGCTTGCTGTTGTTTGTCTAATATACGTAATTTTTCGTCGACGCCTGCTAAAATATCACGTTTTTCTTGCAGAATTTTTTCTGTTTGTTGTTGTTGTGTTAGTAATTGATTTAATTCTATGAGCAAATTTTCTTCTGGCGCTTGCGCAGTATCTAATTGCTTTCTTAAATAATCCTGTTTTTCAGTATTATTAAGTAATTGCTGTTGTAATCGTTGACAATGTTGATCAGCTGCTTGTTGTTGTGTCTGTAATACTTGTGCTTGGGTTGCAAATTGATGCGCTTGTTGCTGTACTTGCTGTGCTTGCTGGCGCGCTTGTTGCACTATTTCGCGCTGTTGATCACGCTCTGTTTGTAAGCGAATGCGCTGTAACGCATCTTGTTCAATAGACTGCATTAAGGCTTGCCATGTTTGGCGTACGGTTTCTAAACTCTGTTCTTCTGTTGAATATTGCTGTTGTAATTCTTGTAATTCTTGATTTAAAATTATTTTGCGTTGTTGTGTCTGCGTAAACTGTGCTTGTTGTACTTTGAGTTGTGCGCAAAGATCAGCATATTTTGCTGAGTCTTGAGAAAGTTCTTTTTGTGCATTGTCTCGCGCATTTTCTAAATCACGCATTATTTGCTGGTTTTGAGTCAATGCTTGCTGGGTTTGTTCAGCAAAATTAGATTGATGATTGATTGCCTTTTGTGTGTCTGCTAATTCACGCTCGCGTAATAACACACCTGTTTTATGATCGCCCTTGCCGCTCATGCGCAACCAGCCTTTTCCTACCCAAATGCCGTCTCGTGTTATCACAGATTCATGATCAGCTAGATTATCTAATAGCGAAATAGCGGTGAATAAATCTTCTGCAACATAAATACCCGCCAAAACAGAGTTGACAACGGCAGGCGCTTGAAGTTTTGTTGATAACAAAGTTTTGGCAGAATCTGAATTTAAATTTAAATTAGAAATTAAATGGGAATTTAAATCTGATATATTAACAAACTGAATATTCGTATTATTTAAATCAGTCAATATGGGCAATAACGCCTGAATATTATCGACACAAATGGCTTCCAAATATTGGCTTAACACAGTTTCAACAGCAATTTCCCAGCCGGATTCTACTTGGCATTTTTCAGCCAACCGCGGATTATCTTGAAGCTGATGTTGTTGTAGCCAGCTAATAGTCGATTGGATATTCTTACCCAATGCCGCTTCTTGCAAAGCTTGCAATGACGCATAACGGCCACGCAGTGACTGTAATTGTGTGCGTGCGTCGTCTAAAATTTGCCGTTGTTGCTGCTGTTGTTCACGGTGTTGTTGTAATTGTTGTGTTAATTGATTTAAATTTTCTTGTTTTTGTTGAACTTGCGTATTTAAACTATCAATTTGTTGCTGTAATTCTTGAATAAACAACGGTAATTCTAATTGGGCTGTATTGTCTAGTTCTTTTTGCAAGCGCGCTGAGCGTTCTTGAATAACGGCAATATGTTTTTCAAGATGTTGAATGCGTGTTTGTTCTACTTGGGCTTGTTGTGTAATTTTTGAAGCATCTTGGTTAAACTGATCCCACTGGCTTTGCCAGTTGTGCATTTCTAGTTCTAAGTTTTGTAAATGCTGGTTAGCTTGCTCAGCCGCTAATTTAGCAGTTAAACTTTGTGGTATCAACATCGTTAATTCATGTGCAAGATTTGTACGTTGTAATTCTTCACTGGCTAATTGCTGTTGTGCGGTATTTGCCTCTTGTTGAGCCTGGGCTAAATCTTGTTCCAATTGACGATGACGCTCACGTTGATGTTGCAAGGTCTGCTCGACGCGGGCTAATTCAGTATTATATTGATAAAACTGTCGTTGAACGATTTGGACATCATCAGCGCGTTCAACATGATATTGCTGCTGTTGTTCGCGCTGTGTGACAATAGCTTGATATTCTGTATTGGTTTTTTCTAGGGTTTGCTCGAGATCGACAATTTGCTGATGTTCCTGATCCAGCTGTTGTTGCTGATTTTTTGCACGCAGTGCCAATAATTGCGCCCGCAATTCATGTTCTTGATTTTTAAGCTGTTGATATTTTTCTGCTGTTGCTGCTTGTTTGCTAAGATGATCCAGTTGTTTTTGTAGCTCATCTCGCAAATCCGTCAAGCGCAGCAAATTATCACGTGTATGTTGCAAACGTAATTCAGTTTCACGACGTCGTTCTTTGTATTTAGAAATCCCTGCCGCTTCTTCTAAATAAATACGCAATTCTTCTGGTTTTGCTTCGATAAGCCGCGAAATCGTCCCTTGCTCGATAATGGCATAACTGCGAGGCCCTAACCCCGTACCTAAAAAAAGATCCGTAATATCACGGCGTCGGCAAGCCGTGCCGTTTAAATAATAAATCGACTGGCCATCCAGATTTACCTGACGGCGGATAACAATTTCAGCATATTGAGCATAAGCGCCGCCAATACCACCGTCAGTATTATCAAAATGCAATTCTATTGCAGCATGCCCTGCGGGTTTTCTGGTATTCGAGCCATTAAAAATCACATCGGCCATGGACTCGCCACGTAAATATCTCGCAGATGACTCGCCCATCACCCAACGAACGGCGTCAATAATATTTGACTTACCACAGCCATTCGGGCCGACAACGCCAGACAAATTGCTTGGTAACGCAACAGTCGTCGGATCAACAAATGACTTAAATCCGGCTAATTTAATCTGTTTTAAACGTGGCATAGTGTATAAATACCCAATAAAAATTACTTATGATGCTTCCGTGCTAATCGTCGTTTACGCAAATTCCAAAGCGTCAAGATTGGCCCAGAAAATCCAAATAACAGTGATACCACAAAAAGCACATCCGGTGGATCAAGTGAAATAAACGCAAATATTAATACCAATGCTAATAAACTCACAAATGGCACACGCCCATGCCAATCAAACTGCTTAAAGCTATGAAAGCGTATTCGACTGACCATTAATAAAGCACAGCAGGTGATTAATACAGCAAATACGCTTATTAATGCTTTGCTGGTGGCCCAATGGTTATCTTGGGTGACCCAAATAAAACTCGCCACAATAGCCGCTGCAGCAGGACAAGGAATGCCCTGAAAATACCGTTTATCCGCAACGCCCAATTGCGTATTAAAGCGCGCTAAGCGCAAGGCTGTCGCAGCGGAATATAAAAAAGCCAAAAACCAACCCAAATTACCCAGCGTCGCCAAGCCCCAATTAAAGCCCAAGAACGCTGGCGCAATCCCAAACGAGACCATATCAGACAAGCTGTCATATTCAGCCCCAAACGCACTTTGGGTATTGGTTAAGCGTGCAACGCGACCATCGAGATTATCCGCGATCATGGCGATAAAAATCGCAATTGCCGCAATATCAAAATGGCCTTTGAATGTCGCCACAATCGCATAAAAACCAGCAAATAACGCCGCTGTGGTTAATAAATTGGGTAATAAATATATCCCTCTTGGCCTTGATCCAACAGGACTCATGATCGTCATCCAGACACCCTAGTTTAATAGGTTAATAAATGAACAGCTTAACAGCTTAAAACGGGTTAAAAACAACTATCATACTATAATTTAGTCTAAATCTGTTAGAATAGCCGTTTAGCAAAAGCAAAAGGACACGTTACCTGACATGGCGACACCAGACAAGCAAGACAATAGCCCCAAAGCGGATAATCAAGATACCAGTCCCGCGACCAAAGAAGCAAAAATTATCATTGAGGGCGTTACAGAAGAAGGCCAGACCTTTCGACCGGGCGACTGGGCAGAACGGATGAGCGGCAATTTGTCGACGTTTCGCAACCACCGCATGGTTTACTCGCCTTTGCTACAACCTGTCGTCAGAAATGGCCAGAAATGCATGCTGATTGATCCTGAATTAAAAAAAACCAATCCGGCGCTCTACGACGCCATCATGGAATTTGCGAAAAGCAATAAGCTTAAAATCTGTAAAGAAGATTAATTGTTGCTTGGGCGTTTTATTTGAGAGGAAGAAACCTCTTGTTTTTGTGTCTCTGGTTCTTTCGGACTTAATCTGTTTACTTTACCTTCAAATTCTTTCATGTCTTTTTCAATGCCTTTAAATACGGAGTCCATCCGATCAAGGCTTGTTTTGCTTATATTTTGCAACTTCAAATTTATATGATTGTATAAGGTAGTTATATCTATTATGTTTTGATCTTTTCCTGCTACGCTTGAATGTAGTTTTTCAAATATAGGGGATGCAATCTTGTCAAGCTTAAACATTATTTCTTTGGCCTTATTGTTATAGCCTTCTTTGGTTTCTGCATCTTTTATATCTTTAGTGTTGCTAATACCAGGATCCACAAAAGCATCTGGTACTGATTTTGCTTTCATGCGCTCGTCATATTCTTGTATACGTTCCGGATCATTTATTGGTGGCATGACTCCGTAAACACTATTGCGTCGCTCTCTTACAAGAAGATTTTCATCTTTATTATTTCCACCGGAAGGCGGTGCTGGTGGAATTTTATCCAATTCAATTTTTGATAAATCAAGTTTTGGCACGTTAATTTTTTTTGAAAAGCTCTTATTATGTGGCGCTGTGTTCCAGCCAGACGGATTACTTCGCTTAGCATCAGATATTGCGTTACCTTCTTTTTCACCCCTATTCAGAGAAGGTGATGCAAGTGGCTTAGTTTCTGGTAAATCAAGTTTTGGAATAACAGGTTTATTGCTTATAAAATCTTTTATTTTTTGCTGAAATTTACTTAAAGAATCTCTTGCTCTAGAAATATAATTTTTTGATTGAAGAGTATCTAATTTTGCATAGTTAGTTTGTGCTTGTATAAGCCATATATCTGCCTCAAAATGCCTTCTATCTTCAGATTTCAATTTTCCTAATGTACTTGCAAGGTCTTTTTCAATTTTTTCTGCTTCAGGTCGCATATCAGGAAATTGTCTGGCATGAGATGGGTTTTTTTGTTTTGCTACGTCTGCTTTAACTTCTACAGTTTTCATTTGACTTGGCGCGCTACCGTGTTGAGTTATGGCAGTCATTTTTCTAGTAGACCCCTGATTTTTAGGTGCACGCCACGAACTCATATTAGTATTAGACTCTAGATTAAAATCTTCACTCTCCCAAAGTTTTTTACTATCACGTCTCTTAGACTTTGAGTTTCTATCAGACCTTTGAACCGCCATGACACCCTCCAAAAAAGCAGTATCTTGATTTAAATATAGACCATATTTGGGATTTTAGTGGGCACCTCAAAAAAAAGCATAAAACAGCTGTAAAGCCCATTCTGACGGCTTTTTAGGGCAAAAAAACCTATAAAATGGGTTAATATTTGCGCCAAGGCGCATTCTAGTTTAACCTACCCGACCTTATTCTGGGTAAGCCTGAAACGGAGAGATGTCCGAGTGGTTGAAGGAGCACGACTGGAAATCGTGTATACGTTAATAGCGTATCGAGGGTTCGAATCCCTCTCTCTCCGCCAAATAAATTTTTCATACTGCTCCAGAAATGCTCAAATCTATTGAAAATAAAGGATTTTTTAGGTACAACATCAACTCGATTTTTACCGAGACTTACTTAATTATGACGCGCCAACATTTGTCTGTAATTTTCTTGTTGGTATTGATTGGCATCTTCAGTGCGCTTCAACAACTGCTCAGTAGATATGCCATCAGATGCTTGCTTTAAGCGTTCAATGATTTCATCAAGCAATGATTTAGGAATAGTTTTAAAATTAAAATCACGTTCATTTTTTATGATTGCTTTTGTAATATATTGAAGGCAATGCTCTAATAAGCTATCGGGTCTTTTCCAAAACCGACATAAAGGTAATTCTTTCTTTTCATTGGACTGTTCAAGAAATTTTTGAGAAGCAAGCGCTTTCGGTATGGAAATAATAGCGTTATTTAAATTAAGCTCAGTTATGTACGGGTTTACATCAGGTTTAATATTCTTTAATAAGTTAGTGACTTCTTGCGCCATATTGCTGTCTCCTTATCATAATATAATGCTATAAAACTTCGTGAGATTACTCAAAAACTTGAAATATTATAAATAATTTTATCTCTAAAGACAAAAAATTCTCCGTATTGCCTCAAAATAAAACCGTATCGTAGCAGGTATTCGTTGACTCAAAACACAAGCTTACTTTAGTAGACGGAAAACACGCTTACGATA
>Ga0364886_10427_pt1 | contig 20860 bp, 21 predicted proteins | sample ExccelJu500001D3_4_FD_206926 | JGI IMG/M metagenome (GOLD analysis project Ga0364886, IMG submission 206926) | Enriched cells from Trout Bog Lake Hypolimnion, Wisconsin, USA - BchlTB.July23.5000.01.D3 | ecosystem: Environmental > Aquatic > Freshwater > Lake > Hypolimnion/Profundal zone | place... | reverse complement strand
ACCTTGAATACAAGTGGTGTGTATGAGCAGTAACCAACCTGCTGCATAAACACCTTAATATACAATTTAATTTCAACAAGATTGTATTATAAGATGGTAGCAAAAACTCCACTTTAATAGCCAACCTGTCTATTTATTACAAATATGTAAGAAAATTGCTTATTACAGCCCTTCTCTTTTATTAATCAAGCGTTAACCAAGTATAACCCAGCAGTCCTTTAAAACAAACACTATGTGTCAACTCCTCGGTATGTCCTTTAATCAGGATATCACGCCAAACTTTTACTTTTCTGCATTGCTATCAAGATCCAGACTGAACCCTGACGGCTGGGGATTGGCCTGCTATCCTGGTGAATGCAAAAGTGCTGTCGTATTCAAAGAGCCGGTAGCTGGGTACCAAAGCACCCTGACCCGTTTTTTGTGTAAGTACCAGGAGCTGAGATCAAAAATCTTTGTTGGTCATATCCGTAAAGCAACAAGAGGTAGCCTATCATACGATAACACCCACCCGTTCAATCGTTGTTATGGTGGCAGAGAGTTTTGCTTTGCTCATAACGGCACCCTGCATCGACGAAAAGAATTAAACAGGCTCACTTATCAACCTATCGGCGATACCGACAGCGAACGGGCTTTTTGCTTTTTGTTAAGCCAGCTGAGACGCCACGCAATTAAGCCTGTCAGGGCTGGGCAGCTGATTGGGTACACAGATACCGACTTTCTATTAATCCATGAGATACTGCTGGATATCAATGCGAGAACAGCGGGCAAGCTTAACTGTATCTTTAGTGACGGCCAGCATCTCTTCTGCTACCGCGACTTCCAAGAAGCAAGGAACCTTTTCTGGAGAGAGGTCAAATGTAAGAGGTCAAATAATGAGACCGGCAAAAATTTTACTACGCAATTTTCGTATATAGAACCCCCCGAGATCAAGAAAGGCTACATCATTGCCACTGAGCCTTTGGATAATAAAAAGTGGCATACATTTACTGCCGGACATCTCATGGTATTCAAAGACGGCGAGGTAGTTGCAAACCTGTCCTAACCATTTACACCATTACACCGTTCAATGGTAAATATGCTGCTTAAAAATACAGTCACCGGCCATCAGTCAAAAGTCCCAGGCAAGAAACACAGTAAAGAAGGTTTTTGGCATGAGGAGCCGCAGGGATCAAACTCAATACATACGAAGGCGGAACTATTGAGTTCAGACAATTTGCCCCTTTCGAAGCACCATGTCATCGTTTTAACTCAGTCCTGAAACTCAATAGAAAACATTATAACGGAGGTTGATATGGGAAATACAGCTACTATTCTTAAATTCCAGCCAAAGGCACATGCACCAGTACCGGCATCAGTACAGGCACCAAAGACGACAGCCAGGATTAAGAAAATCAGGAACGTTGATGGTGTAAAATATTTTAACCGCCAGCAGATACAATTATTGAGACGCACAGTCCGGGATATGGCAATGGTGCATGCCTCCAAAAACAACGTCACTGCAATTCGTGAGTGGATGGCAATTGACCTTCTCACCAGTACCGGCATGCGGGTTTCAGAGGCAGCAGATTTTAGGTGTGGTGATATAAAAGCCGGTTATGGGCAGTCAGCTGTTTATGTCAGGAATGGAAAAGGTTGCAAGTCACGGACCATTGAAATTCCCGAGTCATTAAAAAAGCACTTGAAAGGGTTTGTGTCTTGGAAAGCCCAGGTAGGTGAATCTGTAGGAGATGACGATTACCTGTTTGTTGGACAGCGTGGAGCCTGGACAGTGCAGGCCATCCAACAAGTAGTTAAAAAATATCTCAAACAGCTTGGGTTGTATGAAACGGGGAAATCTGTTCACAGTTTACGTCACAGTTTTGCTGTTGAGGTGTATAAGGTCGAAAAGGACCTTCTTGCCGTAAAAAAGCAGTTAGGCCACAGCTCTGTGCAGACAACAGAAATTTATGCCCAGGTCATGCCGGAGGATGTGCAACGGCAGGTCAAAGGTTTATGGAGTTTTATACAGTGAATGCTGTCGTCTGTAGCAATTTAACGAGAGCCACCAGTCTTCGCACGCTCGATTAAGCCCACAGTGTAGTCTACTTGCATGGCCAATGATGTAGTCGAGGGGCTGGGAAATAACTGAGCAAGTTTATCCTTTGCCTGTGCTATAAGTTTTTCTGCTTCTTTCACATTATTAGCCATCAGTTCAGCCTGACTCCAATACATTAATGTTGTTAAATCAGTGGAATTCACTATATACATATTTCTTTCTGGAAACTTGTACCAGACGCTTAGCGCCATTTCATAGTACTTCTTACCCTCAGTATAGTCACCCTTGCTATATAGGAAAAACGCATAGGAACGTGTCGCCGAGTTGTATTCATTTGACGTTTCTGCTTTTTCAATTGCAGTCTTAAATAGGTAAGGAACTTTGTCAACGATGTTTGAATTTGCTAGGGCTGTGGCAATTGCAAAGAATTCGGTAGCACTGAATGTATCAGGGTATCGCTTAACTAGATTTGTTGCTTGGGTTGCAAGAAGAACATTTTCCTGAGATATCATCCCGGATAGCGACTGACCTGGCCCACTATCCTTATATTTTTGCATCAATTCAAAATTTTCTGAAGGCAGCTTTGTTATTCGCTGAATAAGTGCCATTGCCTCGCGATGATTTGCCCTGATATCTTCGTTGTGAGAATTTATGTATGAAACAATCGTGGTTCCGAATGAGAAAAGTAGCGCAATGACCGAAATCAGGTTGGATGGCTTTTTGTACCACGGGCCATGTTCCTGCCCCAGTTGTATCTGTATGGAATCAACTTCTTTCTTGAGAATCTCATAACGTTCCAAGTCGTTCATCATGAACCTCCTATCGTTTGTAAAAGTGACGAATTTTAGCGCCTCCTGAATGAATGATGGATAAATGGCAAGTAGAACATTACTTGATCAACATAGCTACAAGTAGCTCACAGGAACAGGGTTGCCCAGCTAAGTAATCATGCTATTCAGTCAGGTATATCTCAACAATGAGAGGGGCATACTGAAATGACAGCATTTTTAAGATGATTTTGGAGGCTCATCAAAGATCCATACATGGAATTATCTCCCCTGTTACGAAGTGGTGCTCGTTTGGACGGTTACGAAAGAACGGTTTTAAATGTACAAATCCTTACCCGGATATAGATACTATGAATATCCGCCTATTACAAAAAAGGAGTACTGATTAAAACATACTATATAATAATAGTTAAACATTTAAATATCTTACATCAGTATAACTATAAGATCATTGAATATATTTTTTACCAAACAACTTCATGAAACCACATAAAATATACTCAAAATCACATAAAAGACACGTTAAAATTGTAGTCAACTACCCGGTTTATTGTGCTTTTATAAAATATATACGAAATAAACCCTAACCTTTATACGTGAAACATATGAAATCAATAGCAACATTAACAACGACACCGACTTCATCAGGAACCCAACTCAAAAAGATCATAAAGCAAATCCTTATCGGAATAGACCGGATAAATATAAGCGTCCCAGCCCAGCTGCATAGCAAATTTATTCACCGTCTATACGAAGATGGAAAATGCTATAGATCGTTTGATAAGGGTAATGATAGTATCGTTTTATCGACTATCTCAAATACTGAAGTAAAAGTAACAAAACCAATAAAACCAATAAATCCAACTAAAAAAATATTACGTAATGGTCTATATCAAAGATTTTATGTAGAAATTTATAACACTATAACCGAGGTTTTTGAATACATCAAAGAGACCTTGGTCTTTTTATGCAGAGAATGTTCCTTACCTGTTTCTGTAATCAAGATAAAACAACTTGAAGTAAAATATGATTTTTATAGTAATTCAACCAGCACCGAAGATTTAAAAGCTAATACCCTGAGATTGAAAAGATTTATAAACAGACATTTAGTCCTGAAGTATTCAAGAGTCGATTCATTCACCAAGATTAAAACCACTTGTTATTTTGGCCGGAAGGCCAATATCAGAAAGGGTAAGAAAGGCACTCGTACTTACGTCAAAAATAATAAATATATTCCTGGTACTACGTTCTTCAGGCTAGAGTTTCAGTACAATGCTGCTTATTTTCGATCAAAGAAAATTACCATTAATGATTTGCCTTTTTACCCCCTGGATTTTGAATCATTTAACCATGTCAATCTTTGGAGCGATATCTCAGACAAAGGGATCAAGTGTCTTGCCAGGGCAATTTTAAAGAAAACAGGTGTAAATACCCACCACTCTGGTACCAATCATCCAGGCACCAGAAATTACAATAAGTACAACAAGAAACTCAGAGAGAAGCAGTCAGAATTAACCAGCTTGATTCTTAAAAAGGCAAATAACCAGCTCAAGAATGTTCATGAGCAGTTTTCAGCTATTAAGGACCTGAAAAAATGTTACGAATTCACCATGAACCATAAGCAGCATTTCAAGGTCCTGACTGAAGATACCCAGCTTATTCTGTGCCATGCTGATATTGCATATAATCAGGACCGGTGCAGCAAGAGGATGGTATTTTGCCAGGGTTGATTAATCTTATTGTAGAAATCGCAGTTCGACCTGGCATGTTTATTTAATGTGTTCAAAAAACTGCTCTTTCTGTCCAATATAATCAGTGAACATCTTTTTTACCTGCGACCAAAAACTTGAATAGTAATATAAATCCTGATAGAAATAAGGAGTGGTATAATTGGACTCTGTTTCCCAAGTGATCCTTTCACTTAAATGGTCAGGGTTCTAATGACACAAATTTGACAGAGAATTATCCAATGGGGCAGGCCAATAGCGTAAACTTTTTCACATCATCCACAGGGAGGAACAACCATGAGCCACAGTAAGGAACGCCGGGAATTTCTTAAATTGATGGGAATAGGAGGTGGTGTTGTATTCCTTTCAGGGCTTGGGCCGCTTGCAAACGCTGCAAGTAAGAACGAAGTAAAAAACGAATTTTTTTTCGTCCAACTTTCCGATACCCACTGGGGTTTCTCCGACCCCAAGATCAACCCTGATTTCGGTGGCACTCTCAAAAAAGCCGTGTCGGCGGTAAACAGTTTATCCACTCCTCCAGATTTCATTATGTTTACGGGTGATCTGACCCACACAACCGACGATGAAAAGGAGCGGCGCAGGAGGTTGAAAGAATTCCACGACATTGTGGCTGATCTCAAGGTTAAGACGGTTCGATTTATGCCCGGTGAACACGACGCCTCGCTTGATAAGGGTGTAGCGTTCCGAGAGGTTTTCGGTGCAACACATTACACCTTTATACACAAGGGGGTGAATTTCATAGTCATCGATAATGTGTCTGACCCGACCGGAAGTATTGGCGATGAGCAAATGACATGGCTGGCTAATGAATTAAAAAAGATCAAAAAGGATGCTAGAATCGTAGTCTTCACCCACCGTCCACTGTTTGATCTTGCCCCCACATGGGATTGGGCAACTCGCGACGGAGCAAAAGCGATAGAGCTCTTGATGCCTTATAAGAACGTCGTGGTCTTTTATGGCCATATCCATCAGGTGCACAACCAGATGACAGGCCATATTGCGCACCATGCAGCTAACGGGCTAATGTATCCCTTGCCTGCCCCTTTGTCCCAACCAAAGAAAGCACCGATTCCCTGGGACCCGGCTGCACCTTACAAGAATCTTGGTTTCCGTGACATTGATACAAAAATGAAAAATGACGAGTTCCTTATCACCGAAATTCCAATCAAAGAGGTGTAACTACCATGCTCAAGGAATCTCACAGATTTGCGATTGTTTTGTTTGCCACTATTCTTTTTGTTACTAGTCTGTCTACTTTTGGCATTAGTGCTGATCAGTCTGAGCAGGTGATCAAAATAACGGCCAAGAAGTTTGAGTATTCACCAAATGAGGTAACCGTTAAGAGGGGTGTTCCGGTGACACTGGAATTCACTTCTCTAGATAGGGTCCACGGTTTCAACTGCCCAGGCTTAGGAATCCGGGCAGATATTATTCCAGAGAAGGTGAACCGGGTGAATTTTGTGCCACAAAAGTCTGGGACTTTCGATTTTCATTGCGACGTTTTCTGTGGCGATGGGCATGAAGATATGACCGGAAAAATTATCGTAGTAGAATAACAAAAGCATGGGTTTCATGCCATTACCAAGAAACCCATGCAATCATTATATTTCAGTTCAATTTTGCAGGCACTTTCAATAAGCGTAGTAAGGGGCTTGTCGTGTTTTCGGCAAGCCCCTTTTTTTATAAAATTGAGCTGTGTTGTTGATTTTAAACATTTTATAGCTTTTAATTTCTATATCTTATATAGAAGCATGGTTTATGGAACTACCAAGACAATATCTCAGCAAATAAAGGTGGAATGATGGCACTTACAAAAGCAGATCTCGTTCATCAGGTGTATAAAAATCATAATAATCTTACAAAACAGCAGGCCATTGATGCTGTTGAGGCGTTTCTTAGGATTTCAAAAGATTCACTTAGTAATGGTGCAGATCTTTTGTTAACTGGATTCGGGAAGTTCAATGTCAAGGACAAGGGATCTCGCCGGGGGCGCAACCCACAGACAGGCAAGGAACTCATATTGGATGCCAGAAGGGTAGTGACTTTCAAACCGTCGGGAATTCTACGGGACAGAATAAATAAGGGCTAATTCTTCTCCCCATGCTGTTGCAGGCAATTGATGCTTATTTGCGGCGACTTCGGGTGGATCAAACCGTTAATACCGCTGGCACGAATATTATTATTACGGTTATTACTATGCTATGCCGTAATAATAATCGCGCCAATCTGCCATGCTATGTAAAATCCCTTGCTATCTCAAATAAATGGTAGCCTTGGGACAAAGTTTAGCAGGTGAACACAACTGCAGGAAATATACGGTGTTCTTTGCTGATAATTATCTACCTGTATCTCAGCAGATTGAAACGATGCAAAGTGATCAGAGAAATGAACTGATTATGGCCATTCTTCTCAACACTCAGGACGCTCAGTGCATGGCTCACTTGGTCCCGGCAATGTTGTTTTCTTCCCGCCTGCTGACTCTCCCTCAATAAGAGATTTAATGTCAGGATATGGATATATGGTAACTGCTCCGTGCTCAGGTAAACATCCTGAATCAATCGACGGTCCATATACACTGTAATTTTTTCTCCCCAACATTCTAAGCAAAACACCCTGCTCCGCCCGATGATGCGCTGTGTGCGTTATCCTTCTCAGCATAATCCAGGATCTTGTTCTTATAACATCAAAAAAGGATACCTCCTTTTCCCACCAGGCTTTATCCTTTTCTTTAAGAACGGCAAGCCGCTTTCCACTGTCTTCAGCATAACGTTTTATAAACTCGATGCGTGTTTCCGAATCAGGCAAGGGTGGCGCTTCGACATCAATTCCGAGCATATTGCAAAACCATCGGTTTTCGCTCAAACATTGATGCACCATGTGTTCGAGGGCATTTCTATCTCTTTTATCCAAAGGATGGGGGCGAATTGCAAGATCATCATCCATGAACGTGCTCCAAACGCTGAGAGTTTTTAGTCGTTCTGTATCATAAGTATCGATAAGAAAATCATATTCCATCTTTTCCTCCTCCTCTAGATTTCATTGGATGTGATACAAAAGATAATGGTTTATTCCTTTCCCTGGCAATTCACAGTTTCCGGATGGTCCTCTTTCGAGCTGTTCAAGAAGGTCTACCTGGAGATTGTCATGGAAACAGTTCTAAAACCAGCAAGATTGGGTGAGATGCTATGGTTAGGGACTACGTGTATGCTGATACTGATGCAGATCGTGCAATCAGCAAGGCCGGTTTAGAGCTATCCCCAAAAACAGCCGTGTGGATCTTGATTAATGACTTCCAGGATTTCTTCAAGTAATTTTGAGGTTGGAAACGGTTGATAGCTGTGCCATTTTAAATCTGCTCTTTTCCAGAACAGCTGCCATTCTTTCCTACTTTTTATGTAAGTTGCTTTTGCAACAGGAATTTTAATTTGCCGTTCTGGGTTATCCCATTGTGGGCGTATTTCAAATATCTCAAAACTTTGCCCAGAAATACGGAAACCGATATCGAGCATATTTCTGATCTTTGGCTCTGGGCGTCGTTTCTCAACAAACTCCCCAACATATTTCTCGATTCTTTTTATTTCAAATTCACTTATCGCCATTTGAATATTTCCCTATGAATTCAGCCCAAAGTGCTATACCCAGACATTGTGACAAGTATCATCTGGCAAAACGGATTAATCGGGCCAGCAGATATTTACAGACTGTGGAACTCATTTTTTCTGATTTGAACGATTAGTACTGGTCAAATGGGCAAAAACTTTAAAAGCTGGTCGATCATCCTCAGTGCCACCCATCATAAAACTTATGCCTTTATTGAAATATTCAAACCTTCTCGTACTGCTGTCATCCTGAACTACCAGCATTTCATATTCTTCAGGAGAACCCAAACCCTTTTTGCCAAAGGTTCGGGACGAAGAAAAATCTTTATGATTCTCAATAATTTCTAAAACATCAGCTGGTATACTATCAATTGAAATATCGGATAAATCACAAGATATCTTTCCTTTTAATGACTTCAGCATCGTATGACAATACCGCAACTTCATGTTTCCTCCTAATGTGACCTTTAGAGAATTTATCGGCTGTGTGTCAATCGGAATATTAATAGGTTTACCTTGCCCCCCAGCCAGTAGAATAACCCTAATCAATAGTGGCGGACCAAACCGTTAAAGCTGCTGGGGTAGATATTATTATTACGGTTATTACTATGCCATGCCGTAATAATAATATTTACCCCAATCTGCCATGATATGCAAATTCCTTGTCATCTCAGACAAATGCCTTCACGATACTCATCAGAGTGGAAAGTACATAACAACGGGGATACCAAGTTGAGCAGGAGTATGCCGACCTTGTAACCAGCAAAGCCGGTTAAGGAAACTGTCAACATCCGGATTAATAATAACATCCAGCGCTCTTCATGATGCTATTTTCATTGATTTATTTTTCTTTTTCTTCTTTTGGGCCGTATGTCCTTATCGAGGTAATTCCCTTCCAGTCGTAATAACTGTTTAACATCTGCCCCCCCTCGTCCTCTGTAATTCTGAGAAAGCTTTCACCGAGAAAAATCACAGCACAATCAAATCGCTTGCCCTCATTAATTTGCAGTGATACTCCTCTTCTCAGTTTCCGTGACAAAGTGCCATGCACCGGCATTGAAGCATACTCAAAAATCTTTTCCCATGTATCTTTCATTATAATTCACTCCTTCTAATCCTTTCAGGAAGGTTTGAATGTGGCAGTTTCCTATCAGTAAGGCTAAGCAAGTCTTAGACCAGAGAGCGAATAAATTTTATTCCAAGGATATGTTAGCTGAATAACAGCCAAATCGGAGACACAAATAGCGTACTTCAAAATCTAAAACGACAATTATGGCTCTGCAAACCCTACAAAAAGGTAAGCCAGGGGACGTAATTGTTGTTAGCATACTGGAGTGTTAATAAACCCGCCCGAGAAGCTGCGAGATTGGGCGAGATCGTATGATCACCTTCTTGCCCCTACAGCATATTACCCTGACCGGCAAATAGCATACACCGCAAAATTCTGCATATTCTAAAATTCCTCTGTATTTTTTCTCAAAAAGGTCTTACTCGATATATCCCTCATCAAATCAAACATATGAGGTAATAAATGTGGAATGAACCGAGTAAAGAACGTCTTGACCGAATCCCCCGCCTTTATGGAACAGAAGCTACCAGACTGGCATACAAGATCATTCATTTGCACTTTTTCATCGGCGGTTGCGATTGGTATGTCGCCGAATACGATGGCGAGGACCTTTTCTTTGGTTTTGTTAATTTGAATGACGAGCAAAACTCAGAGTGGGGCTATTTCAGCCTTGATGAGCTAAAAGCCATTTCTGTCCGCGGCCTTGAAATTGACTGTGAGCTGGAAGAATTTTGGGAGCCGAAACCAGCGTCAGCAATACCAGGAATAAAGCAGAGGTGAGCAAGCCATGAGACCAAAATGCAAATTGATCGGAGAGAACGGGAATGTTTTTAATCTGATTGGACTTGTCAGGACGACATTGAAAAAGACTGACCTCCATGCCGAACTGGAGCAGTTTGACGGTGATTTGAAAAAGCTGCAAGATGGTGGCGGTCGGTATAATGATGTGCTGATGCTCCTTATGCAGTACGTCGAAGTAGAGTAAAACAGGCCACTCTCAAAAACGCAACATTTGCGAATCCGCAACATTTGCGTTTTTGCCCTGAAAAACCTCCCGCAACGTAAAGTGCATTAAGTATAGCTCAGGTCCATGCTTTCTTGATCCTCAAAGATCAATGGCGCAACAACTTCTGATTCGCAACATTTTCTGATTTGGCCAATACAGAAAAATGGCTCCTGAAGAGATGCTGTTGTATTCCCGTGCGTATAGAATAAAATCTATCGTTCTGCCGGTTGTCATTTCGAGTCATGCCGACATATTGTATAAAGGAATAGCAGAATGAAGGGACCGACAAAGGGATATTTCAGATCAGTACTCTTTCATCAGATTAGCCACTACAGGCGGGGATATCTAGAGGTAAAGGCCCCCAGTTGTTCAGTCTGCCTTATCGAAAGTATCCCCCCTTTGAGCTTTTCAACACAAAATCAGTATAGAATTACTCATGCCAGTTTCATATCAGCAGTTTATCCCAAGAGGGTTGGCAGATTTTTCTCATTGGACAACCGGTAATCCCGCAACTGCTGCGAATACGCAACATTTGCGGTTTCGTCCTTTAAGGGACGGTTAAAGCTTCGCCGTAGTGATCCCATACTGATATCACCACGGCAAGACAACCTACCCTTTATCCGTTTATATCTACCGCCCTCAGCTACACCTCGACTATCTCGATGTCCTCTTCGGCCAGGTCTTCATCACCCTCGTTGATAAGGTCTTCCCGAGAATACCGGTTGAGTCTCTTTAGACAATACTCCTCAAAGGCCTCGTCACCATCTTCAGGGGCATAATCTGCCGACCTTTCGTAATCCCGCATCATTTCACGGTACCTTTCCTCCAGCATGGCAATTTCATCATTGTTGCGTTCCCATTCCCGTTGCGCCTTTAAATGGATTTTATTGTCTAATGCCTTGATATCTTTAGACAGATACTCATTCCTTTTTGCAGTGCCCCCCCAATAAAAATCATCACTTATATCATCAAGAACAACAATAAACTCTGTTAAAACTTTTTTGAGTAGAGGAACCATGTCACGTTTTTGTATATCGAGGCTCAAGAGTTTGTTTACATCACCAGGAGCACCAATGGCATCCAATTTTTTTAGTTCATTTTTCAATACAAGCTTAATTTTGTCTAATAATTTAAGGTTGATTGACTCGTAATCCGATTGCTGCTTAAGCAAGATAAACTTCTGCATTTGCTCACTATTTATATCAGCATTGCCATTTTTACATTCCTTCAGCAGTATCTTCAGGTCCTTCCTGCTAAGATTCCCCTGCCTGACTCCAATCCGTGTATTTCGCCTTATCATCAACAACTTCTTTCACCTTTTTGGATAACCCGATAAGCTTATCCTCCGGGTATTTAAAGTCGTACTTATGAGCAAGCGCTTTAAGAATGTCATAAAAAGCTTTCTCCTCAAAATCAATACCGAGATCGGCAAATGATTCTTTTTCCTTTTTTAGAGCATGATACAGGTCGATGATTTCATCGGTAAAGTCTTCGAGTACATTGCTGACAAGAACGTCCCGCTCCTTACGCTCGTTGTATTTGTCAACGAGAGCCTTGAACATTTTGGAGAAGTCCTCGCCCTTCACCTTGTTGACTTTCTTGAAGCCTTCAATGGCCCGCTTCAAAAGTCGCTGGAGAAGTTTGATCTTGGTATGCGGCAGTTTGATTTTTTTTATTTTATTCAGGTATTCATCGTCAAAAAGATCAATTTCATTGGCCCCGTCATCGCCAAGTTTGAATATTTCCTCCACACCATCGCTTTGCAAAGCCTCATGGATCATCTCGCGGACTTTAGCATTCATCTGGGCCAAGTCAGGGCCATCACCTTTGGTCAACTTGAAAACTATGGATCGTACTGCTGTATAAAAATGGATATGATCGCGTTCGCTAGGAGTAAAAGCTTCGCTGCCGCAACAAATATCATATGCGGCTTTGAGGCGCTGCACCAGATACATGAAACGCTTCTCGATCTTGTTCGTCACCTGCACAAACTCAGAGGCCATATTAAGGCAGTGGAGTTGCTGTAGTGGTTTGCCGTTGAAATAAAGGCTGGCATCAAATTTATGATAGAGTTTTGCCAGTAGATCGAGATGATCCTTTGTGACAACAATTGACTGTTGAATCTCCTCAATGTTCGAGCTATCAGACTTGGAGTATTGGGCTAGCGCCAGATTCATCTGCTTCTTGATTCCGATGTAATCAACCACGAGTCCTTTCTCTTTCTTGGCGAACTTCCTGTTTACCCTTGAGATGGTCTGAATCAGGTTGTGCCGCTGGATCGGTTTATCGATGTAGATTGTGTCGAGAAAAGGGACGTCAAAGCCGGTGAGCCACATATCCACCAAAATTGCTATTTTGAAGTTTGACTTGGAATTTTTGAATTGCCGGTCCAACTCTTTCCGATAATCCGAGTTTCCAAGCAGATTATAAAGGTCTGCCGGGTCGTCCTGCCCGCGTGTCATTACCATCTTGATACGCTCCATTGGCTTGATCTCTTTACGTTCCTTCTCGCTCAGAACAACATTGTCCTCGCAAACCTTCACTTCTGCCCAATCGGGTCGTAGGGCGATTACTTCTTTATAAAACTCGTAGGCTATCGATCGGCAACTGCTGACAAACATTGCCTTACCCTTAACCGTCGCACCTTCGAAGATGCGCTTCCTGTAGTGCCTAATAAAATCTTCAGCAAGAGCCTTGATACGGTCAGGGTCGCCGAGAATTGCGTTCATCTGAGCGTTTGCCTTCTTGCTTTCCTCAATGGCATAGTCATTAGCACCGTCATCGGCGCATCGTGTATAGTAGTCTTCAATCTCCTTGAGTTTGCTATTGTCGAGAAGCACCTTGGCCGCACGCCCCTCATAGACAATCCGCACGGTGATTTCATCCTTCACTGATTCCGTCATGGTGTAGGCATCAACCACATCACCAAATACATCAAGCGTTGCGTCAATTGGCGTTCCAGTAAAACCAACATAAGTTGCATTCGGCAAGGAATCATGCAGATACTTGGCAAAACCGTAACTGCGTTTCACTCCTTTTTCTGTAATGCGGATCTTCTGCTCCAGGTTAACCTGGCTCCGGTGTGCTTCATCCGAGATGCAAACAACATTATCCCGGTCCGTGAGGAGTTGTGCGTCATCGGTGAACTTGTGAATTGTCGTCAAAAACACTCCACCATTCATCCTTCCTTGCCTTGAAGGGATAACAGGTAATGCCGCCTCGTTTTCAGTTGCGACAAAAGTGACAGTTCCCTGGCAATCCAAAGGCAGTTTTTTTCTCACAGGAACTTCCAACAGATTCAGCACTGGCCCGCCCAAACGTTCACGCAAATCAGTCCGGTTCTCTACGCTTACAATCTCCTCGTCTCCAATAAATCCCTTTGCCCCAGTAAATTGTTTGGCAAGTTGATCGTCAAGGTCATTGCGGTCGGTAATTAGAACAATCGTCGGACTGGCAAACTTTTCGCTCTTCATCAACAGGCGAGCAAGGAACAGCATTGTGTAGCTCTTGCCGCAACCCGTAGCGCCGAAGTAAGTTCCTCCCTTGCCGTCACCTTCCGGCTTTCGGTGTTCACAGATATTTTCATAGAGTTTGGTAGCCGCATAATACTGTGGGTAACGGCAGACAATTTTTTCTTCTTTCTTCGAACTGTCCGGGAAGAAGATGAAATTGCGAATCACATCGCGCAGCCGGTGCTTGTTGAACAGACCTTTGACCATCGTGAAGAGTGAGTTTATCCCGTCCTTCTCGATCATCTCGCTACCGTTGATTTTGCGCCAAGTATAGAAAAACTCGTAGGGTGAAAATAGGGAGCCCATCTTGTTGTTCACCCCGTCACTAATTACGCAGAGCGCGTTGTATTTCAACAGCTCTGGAATGTCGCGGCGGTAGCGCACTGTCAACTGGATATAGGCATCATGGATAGTGGCCTCATCTCGAATAGCGCTCTTGAATTCGAAGACCACCAGCGGCAGGCCGTTGATGTAGAGAATCCCGTCCGGAATGCGCTTCTCAAAGCCGGTGATTTCCAACTGGTTTACAATCTTGTAGCGGTTTTTGTCTGAGTATGAATAGTCGAGCAGGTGGATAAACAGGTCTTTCTGGTTACGGTCTTCCCGTTTCAACAAAAAGCCATCCGACACCAACTTCATGAAAGCCTTGTTGCTCCCGTAAAGATCAGATGCAGGTAGCACTTCGAGTTTGCGGATGATCAGCTCTATCTCAGACTCATTGATGCCGTCGGCGGCGTAACGCTCCCTTAAAAAAGCCCGTATGTCGTCCTTGATAAGGACTTCGTCGGGGACACGCTGTATTGTTTCACCCAGCACACGTGGATAACCTTCTTCATAAAGGAGTTCGATGATTGCTTGTTCAAGTTGTGCTTCGGTGAATTTCATTTTTATAATATTGCCATTCGAGAGAGAATTATACTCTTAAGATGGTTTAGGTTTTTATTAAAGTCATTGATAAGAAAACTCATATTGAATGCAGGCGATACTGTACATTCAAACTCCAAAACTTTTTCGTAACCTGGGTAGTTTATCTCTATCTCTCTTATATCGCTCAAAAGAAGATTTGATTGAGAGGTTCCACCCGCCAGTTCAATAATGCTTTTAATTTGCGATCTTAAAAGGCAATATAGATAAAAACTTTTTATTTTATCGTGCTTGGGTTTCAGTATAGCTACACTTTTTTGAAACGTGGTTCGCCTCGTTTCAGGTATATTCCTCACTATTGCCATTCTTCCAATAGTACCACTATTCGTTAAAAGTATATCTCCCTCGGAAAGATTGGTTCTTTTATCAGTTTCTTTAAAATCAACTTCAGTTATTTGTCTGGCTTTACCATATGAAATTTCACGATTTATAAGATCTTTTGCACTTACAAAATAAAATCCAGAGTCAGTATCATTTTCACAATCACCATGTTTCCCATCTGTTATTAAACTACAGACATCGTTCAGAGTTTTTGTAGTGCAATCGTGTATCTCATCAAAAAAATATTTTCTATAAATTTCATGTACCATCTCTTCCAGCTTCTGGTTTAGCCGCTCGTTCAGCCTTATCCGGTCGACAATCGTCTGGTATTCCTTCACAATCTCCCACTGTTTCTCGATCAAGGGGACAGGCAATGTCATTTCACAGAAATCATCCCAACTGAACCCACCTCGCACGCTGCTGTCGGTCGTAAACCAGACATTCCGGTCAAACTCAGGTCTGCGGCACCACATCATCAGATATTCCGGCAGAAGCTCCTCCTTGTCGATTATCTCAAACACAGCATACGCAGGTGAAACGATAACCGGCTCATTCGTATCAAGCATGGCAATGGGCAATACCTCATCCCTGCCAACGTGCATTGGGTTGAAAGCAAACTGTTCCTTGGCAACAACCTTGTATGTAGAAAGGTCCGTGCCATTCACATTAGCAACCGACGGCATAAACTGTTTGTAAATGCTCACTCCCTGAAGATTCGTAAAGATCAAGCTGACGTTCCGCCTTTTAGTCTGCTGTACGAAGTCGCCTATGCGCTTAAAACTTGATCTCATAACCCAGTTCCTTAAATACTTTTAGAAGATCAGCTTTTGATTTGTTTTCTTGCTGCAACAGTGCGCTGAACTCGGCCTGTAGCACTGTCATCTTTCCATCAAAGTTGATATTCTCGTCAAGGTTGATGAACTCAATGTATTTGCTCGGCACAAGTGAAAAATCCTTATCCCGTATCTCAACGATTGATGCCGAATAACAGTATTCCGGCATATCCTTGTATTCTTTATCAGCACGGGTTTCCTGCCAGGTGTGAAAGGTATTGGTGATGTCAGTACGGTGCTGTTCCGAGAACTGGATATATTTTTTTTCGAAGGATTCACCCCATTTCCTCAAATCAAGAAATAGCACTTCATTTTCTCGATCCCTGTAGTTTCGCACTATATCTCCGCGTTGAACGGTTCGCTCCTTCTTGTTTTTGTTAAGAACCCACAGAGTGACGCTGATGTCTGTTGTATAAAACATCCGCATCGGCAACACCAGAATTGCCTCCACCAAATGGTTCTCAATCATCTTCCTGCGAATTTTATACTCATCACCTCCACCAGACAGCGCACCATTGGCAAGAATGAAGCAAGCCGTGCCGTTTTCGGACAACTTGGAAACCATATGAAGAATCCAGCCGTAATTGGCATTCCCCGTCGGCGGTATTTCGTACCCACACCAGCGAGGATCATCGGTTAGTTCATCTGACGCCCGCCAGTCCTTTTGATTGAAAGGCGGATTTGCCATAATGAAATCTGCTTTCAGATCAGGATGCTGATCCTTAGCAAAAGTGTCATCGGCCTTCACGCCAAGGTTTGTCGAGATGCCGCGAATCGCCAGATTCATCTTGGCTAGTTTTAAGGTGGTGGTCGTGCCTTTGTGTTGCTTCAGTTGGAAATGGAGAATCCGTTTGCTTGAGTTAGTTGGTTGAATCCTTCAGTCCCTATCATTTATATCTACCCCAACCGTGGGATTACCATCTTGGGTAGCCCCATCAGGCCCCAGCTCCGAGAATGGGCCCCTCATGAATGCTCGTCGGAGGAGATGGAGCTTGATGGGGCGGGTTGCCACCACTAGTTTTTTTAAAGCCGTAAGCAGCATGCCTTCTTTCTTTTCGTAATCGGCGGGCCGCTTCCAGCTTGTCATCCCGATCTTTGAAAATCTGAATATCCAGACCTTGCAGCTTGTCCACTGGGGCAATATACCCGATGGCGCTGTTCAGTCGTATGCTGTTATAGTATTCGACATATTTTTTCACTACTTGCTGCGCATCTTCAAGGCTCAGCAGTACTCCGGGCCGAATACATTCCTGTTTCAAGGTGCCATGCCATCTCTCAATCTTGCCATTGCTCTGTGGATAATACGGGGATGTCCTGACATGGGTCATTCCCGATATCCGAATGAATTCCTTGAAGTCCTTGGCAATAAATTGCGGGCCGTTATCCGATATTATCCGAGGCTTGGCATCCGGATATCTTTCCTTGGCTCTTTGCAGGATTATCTCAATATCACCTTCCGTCATCGACTCCCTAAGCTCCCCGTGCACAATGTATCGACTGCATCCGTCCAGGATACTGCACAGGTAATAAAATGTACCGCAAATATTGATATGGGAAACATCAATATGCCAATGTTCATGCGGCCTGAGCGGTTGCTGGAACCCCGTACCCTTTCTCGTTGCCTTGTTGTTCCACCTTTTCAATAATCCGGCATCGCTCAAAACACGGTAAGTTGAACTGGGACTGACCGCCACGATGTCTTTATCCAGCATCATGAATGTCAAACGTCGATAACCTTCCAAGGGGTTTTGCTGGTGAAAATCGATAATTGCCTGTTTCTCCCAGTCTTCAAGCCAGAAATCGCGAGGAATTAGACCGTTATGCTCATTGGCCTTGCCGTAGCGTTCCTGCCAGCTGTAATACTTGCTCCCGGAGATCCGGAGCCAGGAGATGAAACGTGTTCCCGGAATTTCCGTCTTCTTCCCCCAGGAACGAACAAAGTCGACGATCAGATCCCGCACATCATGAGGCACCCAGACGCCTTTCAGATCTCCCCAAGATTTTTTTTTAATTTCACATGTTCTTCCATGAGTTCGGAAAGAACCTCGTGTTTCCTTTGCAGCTTTTGCTCAAGCACCTTTATTCGTTCGGCATCTTTACGTTTCTGGGCAGAAGGATCTTTCTCAAAAGCTGCCGCTCCATGTTCGAAAAAATCCTTCTGCCAGCGGTAAAAAACCGTAGGATGCAGACTATATTCATCACACAAGTCGGACACCGGAACTCGGTCGACCAGATGACGTTTTAAGATGATAACTTTCTCTTCAGGGGTATAATTCTTTCGTTTCCTTTTCATGCTGTTTTCCTCCGTTTGAGTATGTTAACTCAAACGCGGGAAAACTCCAATTTCCGCTGAACCAAGACACCTTCCTGACCATAAACAGAAATGTCCTTTGTGTTGCCGTGGTGGCTCTCTACAAACTTCATCGACTGCACAAACATACCGCCTGAGCCGCAGCAAGGGTCATAAATCTTTCCTTTGTAGGGCTCAATCAAATCAGTAATAAGATTGACGATGGTTTTTGGTGTGTAGAACTCACCTTTGCCTTTGCCTTCGGCCAAAGCAAATTTACTCAGAAAATATTCATATACCCGTCCCACAACATCCTGCGATTTGTCGGCAATGGTGTTGATGTTACTGATAGTATCAATCAACGCAGCCAGTTTGCTACTGTCCAAGTCAAGACGGGAAAAGTAGTTATCTGGCAAAGCACCCGCGAGGGACTTGTTCTTCTTCTCAATAGTGTGCAAAGCAGTATCAACCTTGATAGCCAGATCATCCTGCTTGGCATTGGCCTGAATGTAACTCCACCGCGATTCCATCGGCAGATAGAACACGTTTTTCATTGTGTAAAACTCTACCATTTCAACGTATTTATCTTTCCCCTCTTTAAAAAGCTCCTGCCGCCGCTCATCAAACTTATCCGATGTAAACTTAAGGAAGATTAGACTCAACACAACATGTTTATATTCAGATGATTCAACTGAGCCCCGCAACTTATTGGCAGAATCCCATAGGGTTTCTTCAAAGCTCTTGAATTTTTTGTTTGCAGTTTTCCCTTTGACCATTGTTGTCCTTTATTTATTCAACTTAGCTTGTGAATATGAAAATACAGCCAATGTTACCCCAACCACTATGGTGATTTTGATGCTAAATCGATACAATCTTCTATTGTGCTCTGCGATCTGCGAGACATATCTTGCTCCCATAACCTTATCTTGGATAAGTGTAACTTATACAACTTCAAATCCTACCGCCTATGCACAGATATTTGCAAGCAAAAGAGCCTTACATCTCCATAACAAACGAAATAATGCCTAAGAAATTCATTCACCTGCTACCGTGGCGTACCTGCATCTCCCCCCTCTTTCTCCGCCCCCTGTTAATCAAAATCTATAAAATTGCCGGTACAGATTCCATGACAACCTGCCTTTGGTTAGAAAATGCAGGAAAGTTAAAAATACTGGGCTGTTTTAACAGGAGGCTGTTGTTTAGAAAAGAATCGTAGTATACTGTTTTTTCGAGTAAAATATTGAGTTGGCCTTTTTTTATATTTCTATGTATAAGCAAAATGCACGGTAAAAGCACAACTGAGATGCAGCTATTTTGCTTCAAGATGTAATGGCCCTTGCTTTTGGTACACTGGCATGGGTTATGGCAACGACTGCAGACAGCGCCCATTTTAAAGCTGAGAAGCACCAGGATCATTAATTGGTACAGGTAAGCGCTTTGCTGCAGGGCATTTTGTTGCTTTGAAAATTTAAAATAGCCGCTATTCCGGGCAATTCATTTCACGATCCCGGTACGAGGCCTCTTGGCCGTAAATATACTTACAGATACTTTTTGTTAACCATAAAACTCGAATATTTGGCAAATACAATGGACAAAAAAAACGATGCTGTTGCTGTTGGCTATGTCAGGGTTTCAACTTTGCAACAAGCAGAAAACGGGACATCTGTAGACGATCAAAAGGAAAGAATTAAAAAAGAGTCTGAGCATAGGGGGCTAAAATTGAGCAAAATATACTCTGACGAAGGAGTATCAGGAAAATCTACTATAAGACCAGAATTTGAAAAAATGCTTGACGATGCTAAGAGCGGAAAATTTGATGTAATACTGTTTACTAAACTTGACAGGTTAGCAAGAAATGTTCGGGATATTTTAAATATTTTTCATGAGACTGATAAACTTGGCATTGGAATGATCTGCATAGATGATCCAGCGATAAACACTGATAGCAAAATGGGACCCGTTATACTTAGCATTATGGGATCGTTTGCTCAATTTGAGCGAGAGTTAATTAGATCACGCACCACAGCCGGAAGAATGAGTAAATGGAAAAGTGGCGAATCTATTATGGGAAACCTACCTTTCGGCTACAAAAAAAATGCCGAGACAAACAAAATAGAAATTGACGACAAAAAAAGACAAATAATTCTCAGGATATTCGACCTATACTTAATAGAAAGATTATCATTTATTGATGTAGCTAGCCGATTAACAGAGGAAGGCTACGAAACCCCTTCATCACTTAATGGAAGAAAAGATGCCTCTAATAAATGGAATATGAATACTGTAAGGGAAATTTTAACAAACAGATGCTACACAGGAGAAGAAGTAACCTACAATAAACATAAATTCAGTTGGAATGAAAAAAACCAATTAAGAAAAACCGATGAGGAAAAACCAGATAGCGAATGGATTAAGTTGTCATTTCCAACTATTATTGACGAAAAACAAATTGCAGATGTACAACAAAAAATAAACTATAATCGAGTTATCTCAAAAAGAACTCCGCAAGATTATTCAGAGAAATTTCTGACATTTCATATTTTAAGATGTGGAGAGTGTCGGGCAAAATTAACAAATCACTCGTCAGGCACTAAAAAATACGCCTATTATGTTTGTCCATGGCGTAGAAGTAGTGAAAAAAAACTTGCCGCCTACAACAAAAAAAGGTGCGATCTTCCATTTTTAAAATATAAGGCAATAGATAATCAAGTTTTTAATCAAGTTATTAATCTTAT
>Ga0364886_10426_pt1 | contig 20890 bp, 17 predicted proteins | sample ExccelJu500001D3_4_FD_206926 | JGI IMG/M metagenome (GOLD analysis project Ga0364886, IMG submission 206926) | Enriched cells from Trout Bog Lake Hypolimnion, Wisconsin, USA - BchlTB.July23.5000.01.D3 | ecosystem: Environmental > Aquatic > Freshwater > Lake > Hypolimnion/Profundal zone | place... | reverse complement strand
CCTAAAGCACTTCATCATTGGTATTTGGGCATTTATATAGATGCGTTTGAATGGGTGGAATTGCCGAATACTATTGGCATGAGTCAACGAGCAGATGGAGGGCTCATTGCATCCAAGCCTTATGTAAGTAGTGGTGCTTACATAAATCGAATGAGTGACTACTGTCGATCGTGCTTTTACGATCATAAGCAGAAATTAGGCGAGCTGGCTTGTCCGTTCAACTCATTGTACTGGGATTTCTTTGCTCGGCACATGAATGTAATGAGACAGAATAACCGACTCATCATGGTGTATAGACAGCTAGAAAAAATGCAGGGCTCTCAGATCGAATCCATTCGGTCACAGGCGTCTTACATCAAAGCGCATATTGAAAATATCTAGATTCATAATAGGACTAATAATTTCAAATCTCTTCCTTTCAACATGCTCTTGTAATCGGCTTTTAAGGCGCTATTAATGGTGCACTAGTTACCCAGTTAAATGATCATTTTTCTATTGATAATCACCATAACCAAAGCTTAACCAGCGTTCACTTATTCTTCGGATAGATGCGAATCTTTGATGTTTCGTTCTATGCGGCACCTATCAGAACAATATTTAACTTCTGCCCATACGTTCTTCCACTTTTTTCGCCATGTGAAAGGAAGATGACAGCGTACACATATCTTTTGGGGTAGCGATTGTTTTTTATGCATCCTTTTACGAATTAAACATTTTTTGTGATTGGGATCCACAATGCGGGCCGTTTAAAGCCGGCATTCTCTTAATATCCACAAGTTTCGGCCTTTTATTCATGACAAGTTTCTAGGTAACCGTATTAGGCAAGTCAGCCTCGATTATCTGACCGCCATGATTCCTCTATGGTCGATACTCGTCATCGTCGCGCTCTCAGATTTTAGTTGGTTGCCCGTCCTATCTCCGTATTTTCGGTATTTACCAGTTCATATCCGAGGCATAAGATCACATTGCTTAAGAACGGTTTGCCAAGCGATGGTGTGTCTGGATAACGCCTTGTTGAATTTTACCCAAGTACTACCATCTACTTCTGCATTCAAAGTTTGATCATAAAAGCTTTGAAAGGCGTCCGGGATTTCAATCGTTTGTTCTTTCACTAGTTCATGAATGGTCTCCACAAGTGGGCGACCTTGTGTGTAAATCTGACTTATATAAGGCTGTGCTTCCCCAATATAGAATTTCTGAAAGATATTAAAGAGATACTCCCCTTTGACTGTTTTTTTCCCAATTGGACAGAGCTTCCTCTGCTCCGCCACTGTTTCAAGAATTTCAGATCCTTGTTGCATGTAGTTGGTCGTCACAACCATTCCCTGCAACAATTGTCCGATAAGCTTCGAAGATTGAAGTATGTAATATTGGGATTCTAAGATACTTTGGTCTTTGGGATCCTGATCGGATTGAAGATCAAGGCCATGAGCAGATATGAAGCGGAGAGCGGTGACAAGTTCTGTTGCAAAAGACTCAGACTCCATAGGCAGTGGTTCTCTGGGTATACTCAAAAGCACCCTGAATTCCGGGCTTCCAAATGTTGCATTCCAAAAAACATAGGGAAGAATCTCTGTTTTTTGGTCCGAAATGGATTGAAGCTCGGCAAGAAATTTATTTTTCTCGCTTTCGTTTGATTGCTGTAAGTCTTGAATGCACCCCTTAAGCTTGCGGAGGAAACGTGTTTCATAAAGAAGGCGCGTAGTTGGTGATTGAAGCTTTCCTAGTGAACTGTTCCGGGCGCTCACCTCTCCTACCAAGCCGCAACGGCCTAGCCCTATGTAGGTGGAAAAACCAACCCTAATTTCTTTCACAGGCATCACCAAATCTCGAGAACGCGGATAGGACAGCATTGGTTCTCCCCTTTTCGTCAGGTTCACGGGTACATCGGTGACATTCGAGATTTTCTCTAAAAGTTGTTTAAAGACTTTTTCAGGTGGACGGGACTGGCCGCATCCTGTAAGGACGGTAAAGATATAAACAATAAGTAAAGGAATCCATTTCATCAGCGTTTTATGATCTAGGGATCCAAAGCTTGCAAAAAAGTTGCTTTATGTTTTTTAGTCCATTAAGTACAAAGCACTTGTTGCAAATGGTCTTCGTATTTCTGATGTTGTATCACTCTGGGTATACACCTTCTTTAAGCCAATAGGAACGGTACTCCCCTGATGGGTCATAGGTTTTAGCTTGTTTGTCGGGATTAAAGTGACGCCCCCCTCGCGGATCAGTGCCGTAGCCCGCAATGTACAGCCAGTTCCCTTGATTCGAATAGACGTCATAGTCGATGAGTTGTGACTCAAACCAGGCCGCTCCGGCCCTCCAATCACATTGGAGGTCGTTTACAAGGAAGCTAGCCACAATTTGCCTCATTCGATTGGAGAGGTAGCCAGTCAAAGATAATTCATTCATTCCTGCATCGATCAACCTGTGCCCAGTTTGTCCTAGGCACCACGACTTAAAAGCTTCCTCGTTATATTGGACTCTATTCAGGCCCCGAAGACCTGAGGCGAGGTATAACCTCCTTCCATATTTCACGTGAAGAAACCGAAAATAATCTCGCCACAACAATTCAAACCATAGCCAGTAGGTTCCTTCATTACTCCCGAATTGGGATTCATAGCATTTAAGGGCCTCGTAGGCCTTGCGAGGCGAAAGGGCGCCTTGTGCCAACCATGGCGAGAATTTACTTGAGAATTCGACTCCAGAGAGCTCGTTTCTTGTTTGCTTGTAGGTATCTGGTAGCCGATGCTCAAGATACTTAGCTAGATGAAAGAGCGCGGCATCTTCTCCCCCGAAGAACAAAGCCTGGTCATAAGGAAAGGATGAATTAGGGTCCAATAAATGTGTGCATCCCTCAATTGAGGGTGACTGCTGCTCGAATTGGTTGGGAGGACCAGGGAGTTTTGTAGGCGGAGGCAAGGGCGCCCTGGGCCTGACGCCGGTTCCCTCAATCTGATGTCGAAAATCTGTAAAGATGTCCGGTAACCGACTAATCTCAAACGGTAAATCTTTGGGATCAATCAGACTGGATTGCCAGGTCGTAATAACGTGAAGCCCTGATTCTCTCAGCCTTCTGACCTCCTCTATTTCGTAAGGTGCTCTAATGTCCTCAGTGAAAATCAGATTGGTGCCTACTGCCTTTGCTTGACGCGATAAAACCACTTCGGGCGCACCCAGGCATTCAACCAGCAATTGTCCTCTGAGTATAAGGGCCGCTCTAAGCGATTCCAGCGCTTGTCTCAAAAAAATCTGGCGATGAAGACCAACACGTCGGAAACCCCACTCTTCGAGGGTTTCATTGGGCTCATGGCAATAGACACAAAGAAGGGATTCGCTCTCCTGTATTGCCTTCACCAAAGAAGGATTATCATGGATACGAAGATTGTTTCTGAACCAGAGAATAGCTTTAGGTGCTTTATAAGTCTTACTCGGCATATCCATGAGGTGCACTCTCAAGGAATTAGATCTGCAGCATTTCTGCTTGCGCCTTTATTTGCGCTTCCACTTACCACCACCGAACTCAATTCGCTACGCTCAGAACATTTAGATTTTTTCTCCATTTGAATAGGTGCCGTGAAATCTAAACCAATCCTCAGCAGTAAAAGCATTTGGCAGTACCTTTTTGAAGTCTTCTAGCTCACCCTTAGGACCCTTCATATCTTCAAAGTAGAGGAACATATGGTGTAAATCTTTGAGTAGTAGTTTCCTGAGGAAAATGGGCATAGCAAGACTATACTTAATCCTGATCCCACTCACTTTCTCAAGCGCAGAAGCCACTTGGCTTAAATCACCTTTCCAGCTAATTACATCTAGACTTTTTTCGAGCCACTTTGAAGGATCCTTGAACATGATGGCCGCCGCACGGCCGACATCGTAGGTTGAACAGTATTTGATTTCCTTATCACTAAGAAACTTCAGTCGACCCTTCTTCAATGGATTCCAGTTCACAGGATCATCAAAATTTTCAAAGAAAGCACAGGGCCGGAGTATCGAGTATTTAACTCCTGAAGCCTTCAAGTAAGCTTCAATAACCGCTTTCGTCTTGATGTGTTTCACCCGCTCATCCATTAACTCAGCGTCGGCAACGCTCATGAAGATAAGGTGATCAACTTCCGCCATCCTAGCCGCATCAATGGCGCTTTTCCCATGACTTATTTCTTTATCACTATTCGACTTTGCAGCCCCAAAATAGTCGGTGATCGCAAAAAGTTTCTTTGCACCGGTTTCGAGAAATGCTCGGTCCAAGTCTCGGCGGTTTGTGTAATCACAGAGAACAGGAGTGATCCCCTGATCTAATAGCTTTTTGGTATTTGATCTTGTAGTTCCATAGACCTCAAAACCGGCATCACTGAGTGCCCTACATACATTGTTGCCTGCTTTTCCCGTTGCACAGAGCACTAACACTTTATTTGATGACATATCTTAGCCCTCGACTGATGAAAGGTATAAAAACCCCGTTTCTAAGGTCTTCATGGCATTGGTTGGAACGTCAGTCATTCTTAATGAGTTTCTCGAACATTTTGGAATAACCGCCAGGAGGATTCGAAACGATTTCCCACCAGTTACCATCTAAATCCTGAAAATAGAGACTATAAACGCCATGCTGTCGATGAGGTTTTTTGATTCGTTTTATGCCGTAAATCTCTTTTACTTTATCGAGGGTTTTATAGGCTTGGTCAACATCCTCATTTGAGGCCACGTCTATTCCATTATGATTGAGTTGGGCCATTTCCTGATCCTTCCCCGTCTCAACGACCACATAAACATGATCTCCGCCACAGCGAATCCACATAGCCATGGGTGATAGTTCAGCCACCTCAAAACCTAATACATCTTCATAGAAGCGGCGAGTCTCTTTGAGATCTTTCGACATCAGTGTCCCATGAGAAATGAAGTCTATCTTGATCAGAGGCTCTTTCTTTTTCTCCTCGGGTAAAGAATGCGTCATTGTCATGGCTCTTATTTTAGTTTTGTCCTTTTATTGAAAACCTAAACCAACCAAATACACGGGGGGAGATCATAGACATTTACTCAGCAACCGATCTATACGGCTGAATTGAATCTAAATGCTTTAATAAACACCTAAAGCTAAAAAATGTGGTTTTTCTCTGTACCGCCAAAATCGTCACTAAGAAAGATCATTCAAGGTGATATTGAGGTTGTCTTCAGCCAATTTCTGTAATGAAGGCTAGGACAGTCGCGTTGCCTCATAGGAAAAGGTAACCGAAGGTCATATTCGATGCCTCACATTAGAGGTTACCGAGACGAATGAAAATATGATCTTCAATTGCTCTTCGATTTGAGCTTTTAGTTTAAACGGATTGAGCTCGTTATGCTGTTCCCTTAGCGCTGTTTTGATCTCGTCAGAGATGGCTTGATGGTCCATGACCCTTTGGTAGGGTGTTTCGGGTAAGTGGTATTTCTTGACATATTTGGCACCGTTACGGTGTTTCTCCTTAAGCTTTAGGCTGGGGCAGAAGTGATTCTGTAGAGGACACCAGAGTTCGCTGTAAATGGTGTTCATGAGTTCAACGAGCTTTGGGTGTCCCATGCGGTCGTAGCCGAAGAGTTGTCGTGCGTGGGTCCAATTCTTCTGTTCTACATGAGCATTATCGTTCTTTCGGTAAGGCCTTGAACGAGTGAAACACGGTTTTTCTGGGTGAGCGCTAAGGTAGTTAACGAGATGGTGATTCAAAAATTCACTGCCGTTATCACAATCAAACCCTCTTAGAGGGAATGGAAGCAGGGACTCAATGACCTGGATCTGCTCTAGGACACCATGAGCCCCCTTGTTCCAGGTAGCTCGACATTCGGTCCAACCGGTAACGATGTCTGTCATAGTGAGGCTCCAGACGAAGTCACCTGCAAGAGAGGTACCGCAGTGGGCTACCGTGTCGGCCTCGACGAAGCCTGGGAGTGTCTCATCCCAGAAGTGGGTTCGAATGGGTATCTGATTCTTGAGCAGGGAGCCTGGCTTAGTTCCAGAGAGGCCTTTGGGGTGGCTTAACCTGAGAGGCTTTAAGAGACGATCTAAGCTTGCGGCCGAGATGCTGAGTAGATCGTTACGAATGGCTGCTTCAAGTGCGCCAAAGTGGGTCTCATAGTGAGGTAACCAAAGAGGAATGGCGGCCTTTAGGCGTTTTCCGCAGGGTTGGTCGCTAGTAAACCAAATGCGTCGCAACGGTTCGAGCATCAACTCTGCGCGATATTTAGGTTTAGGGCCGGGACGTTTAGGCGAGGGTTTAGATTTGGTTTTGCGGTTTAGAAGCCGGATCGCATATTTTCGACAGTAGCCGCAGACGGAGCAGAATTCATTGAGAATGATCTGTTTAGCGGCTTTATCACTTTGGTGATAACGTTTTCTGATAGCCAGAAGATAGGCTTTGCGGGCGTCTTTTCCCATTGCGGTAATCCGGTTTGTTACGGTTACCAACAATGTGAGTCAACGACCCCTTTTTAGGGAGGCCTTCGGTTACATTTAATATGAGTCAACTCGCAGTTCAACATAATTATTGCAATATGCAACCACATCCTATTGATTAATGTGAATGTGTTGGCCAAGGTCCCGTCGCATTAACCTGCTTACTCGCCATAATACAGATGGTATAGTGATGCGACTTGGATCGAAAATGTTTTTCTTTGCTCTAAGAGGCCATCACGATGACTGGAATGAATCGTCGACGTTTTCTTCAGTCGAGTATTCTCTGCATTGGTGCAGGCATCCTAAATACTCCTGCGTTCCCCCGGAGTGCCTCTCTTACTGGAGTGGCTCTAGCACCCCAAGAACCCTACGTATTCCACCCACCGATGATGACCTTCCCTGAGAAGAAGGCCATGCTTATGCATTCAGACAGTCCTCCCCTACTTGAAACATCGCGTTCGGCTTTTGCTGAAGCCATAACTCCTAATGATCAGTTCTTCGTCCGTTGGCACCACGCAGTGATACCAGACTCTATCGATCTAAACACTTACAGAATTTCGATTAGCGGAAATGTAGATAACCCACTACAGTTCAGTCTGGACGAACTAAAGAATCGCTTCGAACCGGTAGAGTTCTTCGCTGTTAAACAGTGTGGTGGTAACAGCAGAAAGCTCTATACCCCCACAACCTCAGGTATCCAGTGGATGCATGGAGCTATGGGATGCGCACACTGGAAAGGAGCTCGTCTCAAAGATGTGCTTGCTGAGGCAAAGATACGAAGTAACAGCCAGTTTATTAAGGTCAACGGTCTAGAGCGTCCTGTCATGCCTGGCACACCACCCTTTCAACGCAAACTTGACATGGAAGAATGCGGCCGTGACGATGTCATCATTGCGTACGAAATGAACGGCACTGATCTTCCGTACCTCAATGGCTATCCCGCTGTCCTCGTTGTGCCGGGCTACTTTGCCGATAACTGGGTCAAGATGCTTGAGACTATTGTCGTAACCGAGAAAGATGAACCGGTTTTTTATACTGACAAAGCCTATCGCCTTCCGAACAACGAACTGGGTTCCGTTCCAGTTGGTGCGGATATGCCGGAGGATACCCGCCCCCTCAAGCGCCTAAGGATCAAATCGGTAATTGCAGAACCCGAACAAGACTCTCATGTAAAGAAAGGAGATCAAATAACCATAACGGGAGTTGCCTTTGATAGTGGACTGGGTATCCAAGAGGTTTTGGTTTCGATCGATGGCGGGACCAATTGGACTTCAGCTCAACTTGATAAGGAACTCGGAAAATATGCATTTCGTAAATGGACCTACCGCTTCAATGCCATTCGTAGCGGTGAAATGACGCTAATGAGCCGGGCAGTTAATCGACTGGGTGAAACGCAGCCACTCCCTGAGAACCATGAATGGAATCCTGCTGGTTATCAGTGGAATGCTGCGGACCGCGTAACGATCCATGTCTCCTAATGTCGGTAGCAGAGGACGAATCACATCATGATCGCTTGTCTTAGGCATTCTGTTTTAATACTGCTCTTAGTGACCTTCTCTGCTCATACTCATGCAGATGGGGCATCATCAGCACCATTCAGAGGCAAGATCATTGAATTTCCGAGTAGCTATGACTATCCGATGCAAAAAGGCCCTGGATATGAAACCGTGCAAAAGTGCAGTATCTGTCATTCGTTCGGTTACATTCTGAATCAAGGTAAAGTATCTCGTTCCTACTGGGAGCATGAGACGCACAAGATGGTGACCGCTTACAATGCCCCAATCAAGCCTGAAGAAGAGAAAATCATAGTCAATTATCTTACGTCTTTCTACGGTAACGGCAAGTAGTCCTTTGAAGCCTTAAGCGCCTACTGCCTAATGAACGCTTTAGAATGTCTCCGTACTTGCTGGAACAGCCCGGTTCCAGCAAAAAAAATTATGGGGCAACTTTTGATCAAATCAAAGTCTAGATCATATATCCAACAAAAAGCGCCACACAGCCCCGGATTTCCAGCGTGTGTCTTGCAAAGTGATCATTGAGGAGTTGTCGCAGCTCCTCCTCGCTATCAAGAAGGTTTCCAAAAACACCTTTGCTGTTGTAAACCCTCATGAGAATAGATCCGATCTGATTGTGCTGTACGCCTTGATTAAGGATGGTACTGCCAAATAAGCTACCATTCTCTTTATCTAACATAGGAATCAGCTGAGCCAGAACGCTCGTTCCTTTTTCTTGGATTGTTCCGGGTAGGCAATGCAAAATGTAATTAAGTGCGATAGAGGAATAAGGCCCTTCGGGTGAGGTAAAAGGCGTCGTTATGTCTGCAATATAAGGTGTTGGGTTATACCTCGATATGCGTTTCATGGTCAGCTCTAGTGGACTCTCATTTATATCCAGAAGATCAATCCTTGGATGATTGCTCGGAAACTCACATTGATCTAGAAAATATCCTGTTCCTGGACCAATATCCAAATGCCGATCTGATACGTTCTGGTTGTAATGGGAAAGAAGCACATTTGAAGGACAACGCCATGCGAATGTATTGGAGAACCCTAGAACATACGCATCATAGATGCTTAAGATGGCACGATTATACAGTGCCGCACTCGGAGGTAATGACCTGTTTTGCATATGATTAATCACCCAGATAGGCTACAAGTTATTCTTAAACGTATCATTTCCAACCTGAACTCGTACTTGAGGTAAAAGTCGATCAGGCATGACTCATTATCACTAGATTTGTTGCATAGAAGAATCATATAAACACAATTCACCCATCGCTATTCAGGCTACATCTCATGAAAATCAACTGGACATACTTCATATCTAACGAGCCGTAAGACCTCACTACGTATACCACTGATCTTAATCATATTTTCTATAAATATATGTATATATGGATTCAATAGCCCCACTTCGTGACTTCGTTATAGAGATGACCAATCTGGTCTCAAAGCAACTGCAAGAGGATGCCGTTCTTTCGGAGGGGTCACTGTTGTTATCGAATCTCATCCGAACAAACTCATGGTTGCCTGAGTTTTGCGCAACTCCGCACCCAGTGTTCTATCAACAATTTCTTCTCCATGCTGACCCACTAGAGAGATTCTCAATTGTCAGCTTTGTATGGGGCCCAGGGCAAACCTCACCGATTCATGACCATTGTGTTTGGGGATTAATCGGTATGTTGAGAGGAGTAGAGATAGGACAGAAATATAAAAAGCTTCCAGATGGAAAAATAGTAAAGGATGGTAATGAGCAGCACCTATATCCCGGACAAGTAGAAATTATCAGTCCCAATTTAGGTGACATTCATCTTGTTAGGAATGCTCTATCTGATGAATCTTCAATCAGCATCCACGTCTACGGCGGGAATATTGGCGCAGTGAACCGACACGTCTATGATCAGGAATCAGGTGGGGTTAAAAACTTTGTATCCGGCTACTCATCCAATCAAATTCCAAATTTGTGGGACCGATCTGCTGTGATGAGAAAGGAGTTTGAACTGAGGAAATGATCGAAAGAAAGAAGGAAGAAGACAATAATGTATTATTGTCTGAGACGGAAGCCACGTGAGTAACTCAGGCTAATACCGAGGTGGCATACCTTAAACCCCTCCCTTTTTGACCCCTTGAACAGGTCAGAAAATAACGGAAGCGCGGATGAAGGTTAAAGCTTAAAACGCAGATATGAGCGGTTTGACCAACCAATCATAGGAGCAGGATATTCCCCTATCGGCATGCCTCAATGACAGACGGGCCTATCCTCCTTAAATCAGCAATACTGAGCAGACATTAAAAAATCATGCCTCCGCAGAAAGCCCTATAAACCAGCCTAATACTGGGGCTTGCTTATTGTACAATCAGCAAATTAGATCCTCACGTTACCGCCGAATTGGCGTCACTAACCAGATCGAATCTATGTCTATGTGAAAAAAGCCAAAAGCCTCGAATAAAGTTTGAATGGAGGCGCTTGGGTTGCTCCACCACATCAATAATAAGGTTCTGCTCAAGGATCCCCTCCCACAATACTTCAAGCTGCATAGTGGCTAATCGCTCCCCAGGGCAGTAATGTATACCTGCACCGAACGACAGATATTTACGGGAGTGCCTTCGATCAATGATGAACTGATCAGGATCATCAAGGACCTGAGCATCACGATTACCCGATAGGTACCATAATGCAAGCCTGTCCCCTTCCCTAATCTGTTGACCATTTAGCGCTACATCGCGTTTTGCAGTCCGAAACATCTGGATAATGGGTGTTTGATAACGATAGATCTCCCCGACTAGACTCGGTATCAGGGAAGGGTTTTTTCTTAACTTAACTTAATTCTTTCATCAGGGCTTTCAAAAAGCGCCAAGATGCCGCCTGACATCGAGTTCTTCGTCGTCTCGTACCCGCCAACAATCAAAAGAGCCATAATGACTACAAACAACTCGTCGGGTAATTCAAACATCTCTGGGTTGTGTGCGATTAATGAAACCAAGTCTGGCTTAGATTCTTGATTTGCGCGTTCACGCAAGAGCTTCCTGAACGAATACCCATTTGGTGCGGCCGTGAAAAACGTCTAGGATACTCAGTGCGATTAAGCCTTAACGATACGATCCCAGTTAAAGCAGCACAGAAGTTACCCCGATTAAAGTCATAAAGAAAAGGATTCAGAGCGGTATAGTGCAGTATAAAAAACCATAGACTGAATTCACGAAGGGTCTTTGACAACGCTCTAACGTTAGGGACTTGCGACCGAGGGATATTCCAGTACATCGATGAAGACGTTCGTAGATCAACCCATCTACGTATTGATTTCCGTCTGCGACTGCGTGGGTAAGGGGACCTGTCACATATTTTTAGAGCCAGGCACATTGGGTACCGAAGAGCCCTGTCATGTAGAAGGAACACTAGAGGGAATCATTGCCGCTTTTGATAAGATCTTCACTATCCTCAGGCGTCGTGTCCAAGCGATGGTTGATATTCCATTGGACACAAGGAGCAAGGAAGCCATCACTGAAGAACTGAAAAAAATAGGCTCCGAGATTACGAGTCCAAAATAAATTATGAGGAGCGCTCATGGCTACCATATTAGTATTTGATCCTGCTCTCTGTTGCAGCACAGGTGTTTGTGGTGTGGATATTGATCAGGTACTGGTCAACTTTTCAGCGGATGTGGATTGGGCAAAACAGAATGGAGCGGACATCATTCGTTTCAATCTGTCTCAAGATCCCATAGCGTTCGCGGCGAACGCAAAGGTAAAGGACGCTCTCCATAAGTTAGGCGAAGACGCTCTCCCTTTGATTCTAGTTGATGGGGAAATAGTCTTGACAGGACATTATCCAGACCGCCTTCAGCTCTCATCTTGGACTGGGATCGATATCCCACAGGAACAGCCAAAAATAAATGCTGGTGGATGTTGCTCTGGTAACACTTGTGAATAATCCCGAAGCCAAGGGCATGACATTCTTGGCCGACCCTCCTCGCTTCCTGTTTTACACAGGCAAAGGTGGTGTAGGGAAAACTTCAATCGCTTGTGCCTCAGCTGTCAAATTAGCCGACGAAGGTAAAAAGGTCTTACTTGTAAGTACGGACCCAGCATCTAATGTAGCCCAAGTATTTGGCATCAAGATCGGAAACCACATAACGACCGTAGAAAGCGTGCCCAATCTCTCCGCCCTTGAGATTGATCCGCAACAAGCGGCTCAAGCCTATCGTGATCGGATTGTAGGTCCCGTTCGAGGTGTTCTCCCAGATGCTGTCGTGGCAGGGATTGAGGAGCAGTTATCCGGTGCCTGCACTACTGAAATAGCAGCCTTTGATCAATTCACCGCTCTACTGACTGACTCTGCAATCACTTCGGGTTTTGATCACATACTCTTTGATACAGCTCCTACTGGTCACACCATCCGACTACTCAGCCTTCCGGGCGCATGGAATACCTTCCTCCATGAAGGCAAAGGAGACGCTTCTTGTCTTGGCCCTTTGTCTGGACTCGAAAAACAAAGAGACCAATATAAGGACGCGGTCGATGCTTTGGCAAACCCAACACGAACCCGCCTAATCTTGGTCACACGCGCACAGACCTCTACGTTGGCGGAAGTAGCCAGAACCCATGATGAGTTGGCTGACATAGGCTTCTCTGATCAGCACCTCATCATAAACGGCGTATTTCCTGATGAGGAAGGGCCAAAGGATCTTTTGGCTAGCGCCATACGCGAAAGAGAGCGGTCTGCGATAGACAATATGCCCTCTGCGCTCAGATCAATACCCACGGATAGAGTGCTTCTCAAGTCTCAAAACTTGGTGGGACTGGATGCATTGCGACACTTATTGACAGATGAAAAAGGTGAAGTTTATTTATCAAGAATAGATACGAACTTAAGGATCCCAACCCTGGGTAGCCTTGTTGACGATATCGTCAAGGATGGGCATGGACTGGTTATGGTTATGGGCAAAGGGGGTGTCGGCAAGACAACCATAGCCGGCGCAATTGCAGTTGAGCTGGCATTAAAGGGTTTTTCTGTTCACTTAACCACTTCTGATCCTGCTGCCCACCTTGCCGAAACGATTTCAGGGGAATTAGAACATCTCACTGTGAGCCGCATTGACCCATCTATTGAGACAGCGCGATATAGGCAGCATGTGCTCGAAACGAAGGGAGCCCAACTGGATTCAGCTGGACGCGCTTTACTCGAAGAAGACCTGAGATCGCCCTGCACAGAGGAAATTGCTGTTTTCCAGGCGTTCTCCAAGGTCATTCGAGAGGCCGGTAATAAATTTGTTGTCATGGATACGGCGCCAACCGGACATACCTTGCTCTTGCTGGATGCAACCGGGGCTTACCATCGTGAAGTAACTCGGCAAATAGGGGATAGTCAGGTTCATTTGTTGACCCCCATGATGCAACTACAGGACCCGAAACAGACCAAGGTATTGCTCGTCACCTTGGCAGAAACCACACCTGTACTGGAGGCCGCGAACTTACAAAAGGATCTTCGTCGCGCGGGTATCGAGCCTTGGGCTTGGGTTATCAATCAGAGCATAACAGTCGCAGATACTCACTCCCGCCTGCTTCTCCAGAGAGCCCATAACGAATTTATTGAAATCAACAAAGTATTAGAGACGCATTCAACTCGTTGCGCGTTAGTACCGCTTTGCCGGAATGAGCCTGTAGGTATTGAGCGTCTAAGACAACTAGTAAGACGCTAATGACACGCGACTCCATCACCTTGGACTGGACCGAGAAGAAAGCCATGGTATGTGATCGTAGATTTCCCTAATTCGGCGATAAGTTGAAAATAGAGACCTCTGATGATTTGGAGGTTAGCAATGAGGAAGTCGAAGTTCACGGATTACCAGATTGTGGCGATCCTGAAGGAAGGCGGGGGATAACGGTTGCGAAGATTCGCCTCAAGAACGGGACTTTATCAGCAGTGGAACAGCAAATTTTGCGGCGTCTCACGTTTAGATGACGTAATGACCAAACGCTTTGCCCTGGCCTTCTTAATTTCATAAACCAACATGACACCCAAGGCAATTCACTGGACTTCTAAAGCCTTTGCCATGGAAATTAGTTCAGATAACGACGTCACCCCAAGCTTGTCAAAAACTTGTGACTTGTACTGCTTAACAGTCGCAGTAGAAATGCCCATTTCCCGGACTAACTCAGCGTTACCAAGCCCAAGAGCAAGCAGGTCGAAGGTATGTCGCTCACGAGGACATAATTTGCTTAAAACGCGGTCAATTTCCTTTAATTCATCAAGCTTCTGATTGAGTTGAATGTCGGCGTCAATACCGGTTGATATTGCTTGTAAAAGGTCACTCTGAGTGAAGGGTTTCGTTAGAAAATCAAGAGCGCCTTGCTTCATTGCTTTTACACTCTGTTCAACCGTACTTTCACCGCTGATGAAAATGATAGGTAAAGCTCTAAAACGCTCAATAACAGCTGCTTGCAATTCACCCCCGTCCATGTCAGGCATACGCATATCAGTGACTAAAACGGCTGGCGTCTCCAAGGTAGGCGATAAATGAAGAAATTCCACAGCACTGATGAATGGATATACCTTATAACCTGCTATTTCCAGAAGACTGGTTAACCCGACTCGTAGATCGGCATGATCTTCAATGAGGTAGACATGTCGTTGTAGGTCCTTCTCATTAGAGAAGAACAATGACGGTGCATCACTAGGGCCATTGATAGTGGTCATGAGTCCTGATTTCGATAAATTGGATGTCGAGTAGATTAGGATATTGTGATATGAGAGGAATACTCAGGTTCCGATCGGAATGGTAACCTCAAAAGCTGTAACACCCTCATGACCTTCGCGACTACTCTTAAGTGTGATCTGTCCTTTGTGCTTTTCAACAATATGTAACGAAAGCCATAAACCAACCCCTGTTCCGTTCTCTTTAGACGTTTTAAATAAAGAAAAGACCTCAGACAAATCAGACGCCTCTATTCCAGGGCCATTATCTGATACGTTAAAGCTAAGAACGTTATGTGAACGGGTGGTTGTTATTTGAATTCGCCTATCATCAGTTTCAACGTAATTGAGTGCCTCTATTGCATTCACTACTAGATTCGAAAGGACTTGCCGCATGAGCGATGGCCAGATATTTACGGGCTCTTTAGCATCCAACTCCAAAGACATGATAATGCCGGACTTTCTGAGTTTATCTCCATAAAGATGAGTCACGTCAATGACAAGATCGTCAAAAACACAGCGCTCCGCTGCGCCTTCACGTTTAATGAAAAACCGTTTCAGGTCGGCAATCAGAGTCCCTGCTGCCTGATTCGCATTAATTATTTTCTCAAGTAAGGGCTCAATGTAGGCTTGTCTTTCACTCCCACTCAATTGAGTGATCGCTAATTCTGCATTAGCTTGGATAACGGCTAGAAACTGATTAATCTCGTGCGATAAGCCAGTGGATAAAGCCCCTGTCTCAACCAGCGCCTGAGTGTCTAATAAGTTACGTACCAGCGCTTCCTTTTCAAGAAGCAACGCAATAATTCGCTCATTATCAAGTTTATAGGAGCGAGCCAGTCGCCCCCCCTCCCAACTCCAGTGTGACCCGAAGGATAAATAGATACCTGCAACCAAACACACCTGGAGATCCATGGTTGATATATAGAACTTGACCAGTCCACTTGGTTCGATGAAGCCAAGTTTGTAGCGGAAAAAGATGACAAGAAACCAAAGAGAGGAAAAGTTAAACAGGTAGATCAGAACTAAAACTACCTTGAGCTGTAACAATTCCTCGGTTCCCGAAAGACCATGTAAAGACCTCATCTGCCAAAACGAAAGGAATATTAGAAGGAGATCTCTGGCAATCAGCCCATCAATGAATGAATCAAAATACTTACCTGTTAGGGCTGCAACCAAGAAAAAAAAGTCACCTTAAAGTAGGTATTCCTCTTCTCTAGCCCCTTCAGACCGTCATATAGAATATTCAGACTTAAGCCACCTAGCACACAAAGCATGAACCCTATATCAAAGAAGGGTCCTACCGGTAGTGAATCGGCTGAGAGCACATAAAACTCTCGGCTAATCACTAAGAGACCAAAAGCCATAAAGCCACATCCCGCCAACCAAACGGTTCTTGGATAGGAGCGAGTATCTTTTCGAAAAAAAAGCGATGAGCTAACTAGATAGCCAATGATGGATGCTGAAGCAAACAGAAGCAGAAACGAATTAATCTGATACATAAATATCAAAGAGCTCTTGGGGTTATAGAACAATAAAGCTAGGGAGTGTTGACTACTTTCATTGAAGAACGTCCATCCATAGGTATTGACTAAATTGAAGAACCCACCATACCGGCAGGTTCAAATATGAACAAGGCAACAACAGAATCCAGAGCGTCCTTCATCCATCTGGACCGCCTTTTTGATAGCACCAAGAGGGACATCATGCCAGCTAAAATCCCAATCCTACGATCGTAGGATTGAAATGATTCCCAGAAAAACAATAAAGTGCTGTTGAGTTTTTTCGCGAATTGCAAAAGCCCACTTCGTAACACATGAAACCTTTGGACTTTTGTTTAGCAAACTCGGAAAGCACATGTTGACTCCAAAGCATCAGATCAAACGGATCTTTCATCTATTGATTGCTGCATTTCACCTTGCCATTTTTTCGGGCTGTAACTACAAAATTGGTCCTGAATACGAGTCGCCTGACATTGATGTAGCCAAAGATTGGCTAGAAAAAGAAAACAAGCATGTAAAGAACGAAAGTGGAGACTTTAGTAACTGGTGGCAGTTATTTAAGGATCCCGTCTTAAATCAATTGATCTTAAAAGCCTACCAACAGAATATTCCCCTTCGCACAATAGGACTTCGAATCCTACAATCCAAAGCCGAACTCGGCATCGCAATCGGCGATTTCTACCCTCAAAAACAGGGATTTGACGGTGAACTGAACGAAATCAGTTCCCCATTACTCAAGGACTTAGGCTTGGGTAATTCACTAGCTTATAGCCGAATTGGGGTCATGGCCAACTGGGAAATAGATTTCTGGGGCAAATTTCGTCGTGCTATAGAGGCCGCAGATGCACAACTGATGGCATCCGTTGCATCTTATGACAATGCCTTGCTTACATTAATTGCTGAAGTTGCAACAAACTACATACAGCTGCGGACGCTCGAGAAGCGTCTCCAAATCGCAGAAAATAACGTCGTCATACAATCCGAAAGTGTTCGTATAGCGACATCAAAATTCAAAGGTGGTAGCAGCACCCAGCGTGATGTTGAGCAAGCAAAGACCATTCTAGCGAGCACCCAATCAACCGTCCCCATCCTTCAAAGCCAGATACAACAGTCTAAAAATGTGCTCTGTCTGCTCTTTTCAATTCCGCCTGAAAAACTGATCCAAAGCTTGGGCGACTCATCTCAAATCGGCAAGATTCCTGCGCCACCTGTTCATGTGGCAGTAGGCATCCCAACTGACCTTATCAGACGCCGACCCGATATTAGAAAAGCTGAGTTAGATGCTGTTGCTGAGTCCGCAAAGATTGGCGTAACCAAAGCGAGTCTTTATCCCGCATTTTCTATCAGCGGTAGCTTTGGTTTTGTGGCCAGTAATTCAACCGGAAGTAGCCTCAGCGACATGTTTGGATGGGGTAACAATTACTACCGTTTTGGCCCCTCTGTTCAATGGAATCTATTTAATTATGGTCAGCTAACCAACCAGGTTAGAGCACAGGACTCTAAGTTTGAGCAAATGCTTCTGACTTATCAACAGACTGTGCTCCGAGCCCAAAAAGACGTTGAGGATTCCTTAATCGCCTTTTTAATGAATCAGAATTCGGCCGAGTATTTGGCTGAAAGTACTGCAGCCGCACAACGTTCTCTCAGCCTCGCTCAATTGCAGTACACGGAAGGCATTACAGACTTTACGACCGTGCTAACAGCTGAACAGGAATTACTCAAGCAGCAAGATAATCTTGCCCAGACCCTAGGTTCCATCTCCAACAATCTGGTCGGCGTATACCGAAATCTGGGTGGGGGTTGGCAATTAAGGGAAGGAAAGGCATTCATTCCAGAGCCGATCAGAATCGCCATGGAAAATCGGACCAACTGGGGCGGGTTATTAGAGCCCATGCCAGCCCCGACCCAACGCCCAACGAACCTCATCCGCGCACCGGAATGGTAATTCATATGAACGAACCACATACAAAACTTTTAGCCGTTAACCATTTGAGACTAAGCAGATTGAGTCATTCAATGACACAGATTGCGGCGGTCATCACCACGGTCACACTTTTCATATTACCTGGCTGCAAGAAATCAAATTCTTTTGTACCTCCGCCTCCTCCTCAAGTTGAAGTGGCCCACCCCATAATTGCATCAGTAACCCCATTTTTAGAATTCACGGGTAACACACAAGCTTATAGAACCGTTGAACTCAAAGCCCGCGTCGAGGGTTTTCTTGAAAAAGTGTTACTTCACGAGGGTGATTTGGTAAAGGAAGGGCAACTACTCTTTCAAATACAACACGACACCTATGAAGCAAAGCTCGCCCAGGCTCAAGCAGAGGTATTAGGGAACAAAGCGAAACTCATGCACAGTGAAACAGAGTTCCGTCGTTTTTCTGGTCTTCTAAAGGAAAACGCAGCGCCTCAAACCGATGTTGATCGTTGGCATTATGAACGTGATGCGGACAAAGCCGGTCTGATGTCGGCTGAAGCCGAAGTTACACTTGCAAAACTTAACTTGAGTTACACCCAAGTGGTTGCACCTTTTAATGGTATTGCTGGCAGACGAATGAAGGATCCAGGGAACCTAGTAGGTGCGAGTGAAAATACCGTATTAGCAGAAGTGAATCAGATCGATCCCATTTATGTTTATTTCAGCATCAGTGAACAGGATTTACTTCGCGTTCAGGCTAGAAAGTCTGAGACCCAAGCCCAATCTGACATGGCTAAAGGTAGAGTCCCTCAAATTCCCGTTTCACTGGGTTTAGCTGACGAAGAAGGGTATCCCCACGACGGTGTCTTGGATTTTGCGGGTATTCGAGTGGATAGCACGACCGGCACCCTGCTCCTCCGGGCTATCTTTCCAAATCCAAACTATAGAGTGCTTCCTGGACTGTATGCTCGGGTAAGAGCATCGATTGCAAACCCTGAGCCCGAGCTACTGCTTCCAAGGGAGGTCGTTGCTTATGATCAACTTGGCAGTTATGTGCTAACGATTGATGAAAAGAACATTGTCCAGCGCAAGTCCGTTCAAACTGGTGCTCACAAGGATAAGCTCGTCGCGATAATCGATGGTGTCAATCAGTCAGACTGGGTGATCATTAATGGTCTAATCACAGCAATCCCAGGGAAAACAGTCAAGCCGATCCAGCAGGAGATTCATTTATCCCCTGAGTCCACGATCTCCCCAGGATCGGTAGCAACCGTGGTGACTCAATGATTTCTAAGTTTTTCATTGAAAGGCCGATCTTTGCCAATGTAATCGCGATCATCATCATTGTTCTCGGCATCGTGAGCATGATGAACCTGCCAGTTGCTCAATATCCAGCCATTGTTCCGCCGACGATACAAGTCTCCACACGCTACCCAGGAGCAAGCGCTGAAATCATTGCTAAGACTGTTGGCGTACCTATTGAGCAGGCTGTAAACGGCATCGAGGGCTCGATGTATCAAAACTCAACCAGTGGCAGTGATGGCTCTTACAACCTAACAATCACATTTAAAGTCGGCAGTGATCTCAATACGGCGCTTGCCTTGGTACAAAACAAGGTCAACAGCTCTCTAGCACAGCTCCCAGATGTTGTTCAGAAACAAGGTGTCAATACCCTGAAGCTTTCTACCAACATTCTCCAGGTCGTCAGCCTATACTCAGATGACGATCGATACGATGAAACCTATCTTTCAAATTACGCCATCATTAATCTGCAGTACCCTTTAGGCCGAATTCCGGGTATAGGGCAAATCAAAATCCTAGGTGCTGGCTCCTACAGCATGAGAGTCTGGCTGAATCCTGAACGGATGAAATATTATGGTATGACCACAACGGATGTGGTTGATGCCATTAAGGAAAACAATGTCGAAGTCGTGGCGGGCACCCTCGGTGGTGCACCCGTCCCTAAAGATCATCCCACACAGTTCACGATCAACGCACTAGGGCGCCTTTCTGAAGTCACCGAATTTGAAAACATTATCATTAAAACCAATCGGGATAAGGATAAAAATAACGAATCAACGTCCACTGTTATTCGTGTGAAGGATCTAGCACGAGTCGAACTTAGCCAACAATCATATTCCAATTTCGCCAAAGTTAACGGCCGAAACAGCACCCAGATGATTGTCTATTCCCTTCCTGGGGCCAATGCGATTGAAGTCGGCGATCAAATTCGGAAAGAGATGGAAATGTTGAGTCAGGATTTCCCAGATGGGCTCAAGTACGCCATCTATTACGACACAACGGATTTCGTTAAAGAATCCATTCATGCCGTTTATGAAACCCTATGGGAAGCCCTAGTACTCGTACTGATTGTGATTGTGCTTTTCTTACAGAACTGGAGAGCCACTTTAGTACCCGCGACTACGGTACCTGTGACCATCATAGGCGCCTTCGGCGCTATGGCGATGTTGGGATTCTCAATCAACTTAATGACTCTTTTTGCCTTGATTCTGGCCATTGGCATCGTAGTGGATGACGCTATTGTTATCGTCGAGAATGCGACACATTACATCGAAAAAGGTCTGACCCCAAAAGATGCCGCAATCAAGGCCATGCAGGAAATGACAGGGCCGATCATGGGGATTACTTTCGTCCTCATCTCTGTATTTATACCCACTTCGTTTTTGCCGGGTATAGGAGGGCAACTCTTCAGACAATTTGCACTAGTCATTGCATCCACGGCTGTGATTAGCGCCATTAATGCCCTTACACTGAAGCCAGTCCAATGTGCGATGTACCTTAAGGCAAGACCAGAAAACTATCAGCCTAATGCTTTTTATGCTGGATTTAATCG
>Ga0364886_10424_pt1 | contig 20962 bp, 16 predicted proteins | sample ExccelJu500001D3_4_FD_206926 | JGI IMG/M metagenome (GOLD analysis project Ga0364886, IMG submission 206926) | Enriched cells from Trout Bog Lake Hypolimnion, Wisconsin, USA - BchlTB.July23.5000.01.D3 | ecosystem: Environmental > Aquatic > Freshwater > Lake > Hypolimnion/Profundal zone | place... | reverse complement strand
TTCTTTTTATTTAATAACTGCAATCTTCCACCGGAAGGATAAATGACCTCAATGGAAAACTACTAGGATTTTCTGCATTATATTCCCTGATCAGCTTCATGGCTGTACAGGCTTTATCATCATCAGTAAAACTGAAGAAGAATAAAGCATTGGTAGCAGTTTCACTTCTGGCAAACCAGTTGTTCAGGAGGTATCCATCATGCTCATTTTTGTGCCCGATGGTATCCGATACACTGAATACTTTTATCTGTGCTGTCTCCATCACTTTTGTTACGTGCTGAAGATCTTCTTTTATACTGGTAACAACTAACATTTTCATATAGTGCTATTTTATTTTGAATACTTTTTCCGGATCATTTTGAAATACAATAAAGGAACTACCAGCAGTGTGAGGAAGGTAGATGTAATAGTACCACCCATTAAGGAAATAGCCAACCCCTGAAATATAGGATCGAACAGAATGACTATGGCACCCAATGCCACCGCCCCGGCTGTAAGCACTATGGGTGTAGTACGTACAGCCCCTGCTTCTATGATGGCTTGTTTCAATGGAATACCTTCTTCAAGACGGATATTTATAAAGTCGATTAATAATATGGAGTTCCTTACCATCACCCCTCCAAGAGCTATGAAGCCAATCATGGAAGTAGCAGTAAAATAAGCTCCCATCAACCAGTGGCCTATTACAATTCCTATCAGCGATAATGGGATGGCTGCCAACATAATAATGGGTAATGTAAAGTTCTGAAACCAACCAACTATCAGCATATAAATAATGATGATAACTACCAGGAAGGCAATACCCAGATCACGGAATACCTCGTAGGTTATCTGCCATTCCCCATCCCATTTCAGGCTATAATTATCTTCCAGCTCAGGTTGATGAGTGTACTCTTCCTTGAGCGTGAATCCTTTAGGAATAGCAATTGTTTTCAGACTGTCGGATATTTTACTGATTGCATAAAAAGGACTCTCCAGCTTACCGGCCATATCGGCAGTTACATACACTACTCTTTTCTGATTCTTTCTGTAAATACTCTTCTCTTTGATGTTCTGATGAAGATGAATCAGATCGCCGACTGCAACAGGCATACCTTGCTGATTGATGACAGTCAGATTCTTTATTTCATTTATGTCCGATTTGTCTATATCGCTTAACTGAAGTTTGATATTTACCTGACTGAAGCTTTCGGGAGTATGCAAGGTACCTACTGTTTGTCCGGACAATGCAGCATTGATAACTGCTACCACCTGTGCCGGTGCCACACCATATTGCATGGCTTTTTCTTTATCTACTTCAAAGTTATATTGTGGCTGATCCTGCTCTACTCTCCAGTCTACATCTACCACATCAGCGGTTTTCTTCAAACGTTCTTTGATCTGTCGGGCAATAGCAATCTGCTGATCATAATCGGGACCATATATCTCCGCAACTATAGTGGATAATACCGGTGGTCCTGGTGGTACTTCTACCAGTTTTGCATTGGCATTATATTTTTCCGCTATAGCCTGTATACCCGATCTCATCTGCTTTGCTATATAATGACTCTGAATGGTGCGTTCAGTCTTGTTTACAAGGTTTACCTGTATATCGGCTACATTGTCTCCTTTACGCATATCATAATGTCTTACCAGACCGTTGAAACTGATAGGTGCTGCTGTACCTACATACTCCTGATAGTTTACTACCTGCGGCTGATGTGCTATATATTCTGCTATCTCGGTGGTTACTGCAGCTGTCTTTTCCAGCGTTGTTCCTTCTGGCATATCTATCACTACCTGAAACTCATTCTTATTGTCGAATGGTAACATTTTAACAGCTACTGATTTGGTGTAGAACATAGACAATGAAGCTAAAAGAACAATCACTATACTGATGATGAAAGTCCATCTTTTCCACCTCGATTCCAGCATTGGTGAAATCATTGAATAATACATTTTGTATATCCTTGTCTTCTCCAATATTTCAGGAGCTTTTCCGGTGCCATGATTCTCTTTTTCTCTCAGGAATATATAACCCAGATAAGGGGTAAGTGTCAATGCTACTATCAGCGAAAGCATCATAGCAATACTGGCACCTATTGGCATAGGACTCATATAAGGCCCCATTAATCCGGATACAAAGGCCATAGGCAATACAGCAGCTATAACGGTGAATGTAGCCAGAATAGTAGGGTTGCCCACTTCATTGATGGCGTAGATAGCCGCCTGATGAAATGGCAGCTTCTTCATTTTGAAATGCCTGTGCATATTCTCAGCTATGATGATAGAATCATCTACCACTATCCCCGTAATAAATACTAAGGCAAATAAGGTAATTCTGTTTAAGGTATAATGCAGGAAATAATATGCAAACAACGTAAGAGCAAAGGTTACAGGCACCGACAAAAATACTACCAGACCTCCTCTCCAACCCATGGCCAGCATTACAAACAATGTAACTACTACAATAGCAATAAAAAGATGGAACAATAATTCAGATACCTTCTCCGATGCAGTTTCACCATAATTTCTGGTAGTGCTCAGATGCACTTCATCCGGTAGCAATCCTTTCTTTATATGATCTGCTTTACTCAATATCATTTCCGATAAATGCATAGCATCGGCACCTTTCTTTTTGGCAATAGAAATAGTCACAGCAGGATAAGCCGAGCGAAGTCCTTTAGTAGTATCTTCTTTGCCTTTTCCAAACAATACATACTGACTGGGAGTCTCTGGTCCATCTTCTATGGTCGCTATCTGTTTCAGATAAACAGGCTTCAGTTGATTATTGCCCACTATCAGATTGGCTACTTCATCCGAAGTAGACAGGAAATTGCCGGTCTCGACAGAATAGGCGGTATCCTGTTTTATCAGACTACCACTCAGCAACTGCATATTGCTACCCTGCATTTGTCTGGTGACAGATAAAAAGTCTACATGATTCTGTGTCATCTTAGCCTTATCCAGCACCACCTTTACTTCCCGGCTTCTGCCACCAATAATATTAACAGCAGCTACATCCGGTATCTTCTTTATCTCATTGGTCAGCGCTTCTCCTATTTGTTTCAGCTGATAGTCGCCATAATGTTCGCTCCATAATGTCAATCCCAGTACCGGCACATCATCTATGGCTCTCGATTTTACCAATGGGAGTGTCACGCCCTGTGGCATCTTATCCATGTTTTTCATGATCTCGTTATACAGTTTCACCAGAGAACGTTCAACATCTTCCCCAACATAAAACTGCACTATTAATACTGCCTGCCCTTTCATGGTGGTAGAATATACATACTCTACTCCTTTAATATTGGAAACAACTTTTTCTAATGGTGCTACTACCTTTGTTTCTACTTCTTTAGGTTCCGCACCAGGATATCCAATCATGATATCTGCAATCGGAACCTCAATCTGTGGCTCTTCTTCTCTCGGTATCAGCATGGTGCTGTATCCGCCAATCAACAAAAACGCAATCATTAATAATATAGTCAGTTTCGACTTTATAAATGCGTTCGCTATCTTACCCGATAAGCCTTCTTTCATTATATAATATTTTTTATTTTTTAACTAAACGTCTTGAGTTTCGTGAGTCGTGATATATACATCGTGAGTCGTGAGGAATAATCTCAATAAACAATGTATTTGTATTTCACCCAATTGACGACTCACGTAACTCACGATGAAATTTGTTATTTCTTCTCCGTAATTGCAGCACCATTGTACAGATTGCCATCAGACGACACTACAAATAATTCATCGGCAGCAATACCCGAAAGCACTTCTGTTTCATTGCCAGTTGTCTTACCCAGTCTTACCCATCTTAATAAAGCAGTGTGATTCTTACTTACTGCATATAGTCCGGTTAACTGATCCTTATATACAATACTACTTGCAGGCACCAGTATTGCACCTGAAGAATTATTCCCTGATATGATTTTGCCCTTTACAGGAATGTTTACATTTACATACATACCCGAGTACAATCCTGTCTTTTCTTTTTCCGGGATAGTTATTTTAACTACATATTGCCCCCCGGTAAATTGTGAGGATGGTGCTATCTGTTTTATCTCCCCTTCAAAAGTTTTATTCAACGATTTTACCGATACTGTTGCTATGCCTTTTTGCTGAACAGACTGTATCTCGTCTTCCGGCACATTTGCAGCTATTTCCAGACTACCTTTTTGTTCTACCGTTAATATGGGCATACCCGGACTAGCAATACTTCCAGCATCCATAAATTTCTGAGTTACAACACCTTCAAATGGTGCTGTAAGGGAAGTGTATGCCAGGTTGGCATCTGCTTCATTACGCATTTGTTTTGCAGCATCCAGCCTTGCCTTTGCCGATTGATATTGTAAGGTTACATTATCCAGTTCTTTCGCAGTTGCGCTTTGTTGTTTGTATAAATTTTTAAATCTTTCCAGATCCTTTTCTGCATTTTTATAATTGGCTTCCGCTTCAGCAATCATCGCTTCGGCCTGTCCTTTTTTAGAACTTATATCGTCGTGTGTTATGCTCACCAGCAACTGACCTTTCTTTACAAAGTCACCCACTTTTACAGAAACCTGCGAGATAGTCCCCATTACTCTTGTGCTGATACTGGCAGAGGTAGAGGCTACTACCTGTCCACTGATATCCATGCTGTTTTCATGAATCGTTTTTGGTAAGGCAACCCTTACACTGATGGCAGGCTCGGCTACCTCCGTAGTATTTTCTTTTTTTGATGAACAACTCATCATCAATAACACAGTAGAAGCAACCATTAATGGTTGTATAGTTTTCATATAATGCATAAAATTATTTTGTTTGATTGGTAAGTAATTGCAGATAAGCCTGCGATAAGTTTAAAGAATATAAAGACTGACGATATTCCAGTTTCTGTTGCGAAACCTGAGTAGCAGCCATCATGATATCGGTAGTATTTACAAGCCCCTGCTCAAAACGGTTCTGCAACAATCTCAATCTTTCAGTAGCCTGATCGATGGATGCCTGATGTTGTTTGATAGCCATTTTAGCGTCAGCAATATCTCTCAGGGTTTTGTTCAGATCCAGATTGCTTTGTTCCTTTTGCTGTGCCAGTTCTTCGGATAGTATATTGCGTTCCAGTTGCTGAGAGACAATAGTATTTTTATTCCTGTTGCCACTGAATATATTCCAGGACAATTGTATTCCTGCCAGATAAGCGTTAGCACCAAAACCCAGCATAGAAGCATCATTTAACTGATAGGATGCAAATGCATTTAGTTTTGGATATGCCGACATTTTTGTGGACTGTATCATCAGGTCGCTTGCTTCCAGTGCTTTTTGCATTGCCATAAAATCAGCACGGTTATCAGGTAGTTTCAGGTTTTCGTTTCCATTCAAGGCATCTGTTTCAGTTATCTGATATACAGTTCCCAATCCTTTCCCCATCAGCAGACTAAGGTAATCTGAAGCATTCTGAATATTGCTGTTTGCATTGGTAAGATTGGTTTCTGTTGTTGCTACAAATACATCTGCATTCAAGACCTCTGTTTTCTGCAACAGACCCTGATTGAAATAATCGTTGCTGAACTTCTGTATCTGTTTTGCAGTAGCCAGTGCTTCCTTCAAAACCTCTACAGCATGGTATGCCAGTCCAAGCTGCATATAAGCCTTCTTTACTTCAAAAGCAATATATTCCTGCGTTCTTTCTGTTTTATAAGTGTAAAGTTCCTTTTGCTTTGCAGCAGCTTTACGCATATAATTCATATCTGCATTAATGATGGGCTGTTGCAGGTCTATCCGGGTAGTAAAGTCTGGTGTACCATTAGGATGATTTAATAAAGCCGGATTAAAATCAGCTGCTCCAATAGTTCTTTCCTGTAGTTTAAATCCAAATGCATTCAGTGGATTATTGGTTGTCATGGCAGTATAGGACATTCCTATTTGTGGCAAATAGATAGCATCTGATTGTCTGTATTTTGACTGTGCAATCTGTTCTTCTTTTTTGGCCAGTTGTACCGAACGGTTATTGTTCATAGCCTGCGAAATGGCCTCCTCCAGCTTCAATATTTTTGCACTATCCTTCTGTGCCATGGAATAGTTCAGCATCAATACCGGCATACAAGCCAGCAGCAATATTCTGTGCATCCATTTACTTTTCCTGCATTCTATCATATCTGATTATTTGCAGCAAAAGTATCCTGGGCAGATATGCTGCATTGTAACAGAAGTTACATATCCATTTAAGGGATAAAAATGAAATTAATATATAGTTTAATCTCTATTGCGTATTGTATCGTTTTATTAAATTGGTTTTAGTGATTTTTTTGTATATGACAATTAAAGTGATTGTAGAAAATATAAAGACCCTAATAACTCAACTTTTCTACATTAATTAACCCAAAATATGATCATCCATAATGAAGTTACAGAAATTATCACCCATAATATTACTCCTTGTATCAGTGGTTTCAACCCTACAGACTTTATGACATTTTTAGACAATCCACTACCTATCAAAAATAATGTAAGCGTTAATCCCAACTTTGAAACAGCTACTATATAATGACTGTATTGTTGTACAAAAGGGAAATAAGTATTAATGACCATCGCCAATACAAAAAGTACTATAAAGTATGGCAGTTTAACCTTGCTGTTTTTGTTTTTGAACAGAAAGGTTGACATAAACGAAACAGGAATAATCCATAAGGCTCTAACCAGCTTTACAGTGGTAGCAATTCCTAAAGCCTGATTACCATACTTACTTGCAGCTCCAACTACCGAACTGGTATCATGTATGGCTATGGCACACCAAACGCCAAACTGGGTTTGCGACAAATGGAAAGAATGACCAATAAAAGGGAATATAAATAAAGCTATGGAGTTGAGTATAAACACAGTTCCCAATGCAACAGAAATCTGTTTTTCTGCTGCTTTTATTACCGGTGATATTGCCGCTATGGCACTTCCACCACATATAGCTGTTCCTGTAGATATAAGGTAAGATGTTTTATTTTCAATCTTTAAAATTCTGCCTAAAAGCAATCCGCTTATCAGTGTGCCTGTAATAGAAATAACAGTAAATAATATACCTTGTTGTCCAGCTTTTATAGCAGTCATTACATTCATTCCAAAGCCTAACCCTACAACAGATACCTGCAATAAAACATGGGTAGCTTTACTGTTCAGATGTATATACGGATGTCCTGTCAGTTGCGCCATTATAATACCTAGCAATAAGGCAACAGGGGGTGAAATAAATGACGACATACAAAGTATTACTACAAGGCAGAATAAAATTTTACGGGTATTTAAACTTAGTTTTAATAAGTACTCTTCTTTCTGATTAGTATTAATTGTAGCTTCCGGAATCATCATTACTTTCTTTTGAAAGCACAAAATTCAGTATTTAGTAGCTTTCATGCACATCGCAAATACTTATCCGTTATTACTTCTGGTTATAATGATGAACAATATAGCGCATAAATTTTTCAGTCAACCCATCTGTTTTGCCTTGTAAATGAACAAAATAAAAACTACGTTTAATGTTCAGGTCTTTAATGTTTATTATTTTAAATTCTCCATTGGTAATCTCTTTAGCAACTGCTGCTACCGATACAAAACCTATACAATCTATATTAGATAAAAACAACTTTATGCTTTCAGTGCTTCCAAGATACATGGCTATGGTAAGTTGATTTAACTTAATATCCTTTTTCCCCAGAGCATCTTCAATTACTTCCAGCGTACCAGAACCCCGCTCTCTTAACACAATTGGTATAGTGGTCAGTTTTTTAAGATCAACAGATTCTTTTCCGGCAAGTTTACTTTTATTATGAACAACCGCCACTATTTCATCTTCAATAAAGGGTATATATTTCAGTTGTTTATGATGTGTTTTACCCTCCACAATTCCCAGCGTTATTTTATGTTCTTCCAGTGCAGCCTCTATATTTTCAGTATTATCGTTTAATAATGAAATGTGTATTTCAGGAAATGACTGATAAAATTTAGCCAGTAAAGGTGGTAATATATACTGTCCGATAGTCGTACTTGCACCAAGCTTTATTTGTCCCGAATATTTATCGTTCAGCAAATTCAGGTCAAATGAAGCACGCTGATACAATTCTCTTATTTGTTCGGTATAAGTAAGCAGTATTTTACCTGCTGTTGTAAGAATTATTTTATTTCCTTTTCGTTCAAAGAGTCTGATAGCATATTCAGTTTCAAGCTCTTTAATATTTTTTGTTACAGCAGGCTGTGTAATAAATAATTCATTAGCAGCTTTAGTAAAACTTAAATGACTTGCTACTGCATAAAATACATTTAACCTGAAATCCTGCATAGTAAAATTGTTGTTTCTTCAGGCAAATCTAAATATATCAAAATTACCCTTATTATTTAGTTTATTCAATAACTGATTAACCCCGGAATATTCATCAGGATTTGTTATGATTGCTATGCATAATCCACGTTAAATAAACAACATATGTGTGCCTATACCCTGTGCCTGATGATAAAAATCCCCTACTGTAATGATACCATCCATATCGGCGTACATATCTTCTTTGGTATAATGAAACATTTCCATAGCCAGTTTACAGGCCCACAACTTTACGCCCGATGCTTTCAGAATATCCAGAAATTCTCTTACTTCAGGCATATCCAGCTTCTCCATTTCTTTTTTCATCATGTGTGTAGCAAAAGCCTCCATACCCGGCAGACCCCCAAACATGGTAGGCATATGCATAGCAGGGTTTCCTACAGTAGCTACATGCAGATGATCCAGCTTTTTATTATGCAGTGCCTCCAGTCCAAAGAAAGTAAAAAACATTTCTGCTTCTATTCCTTCCATCCTTGCACCGTTTGCCAGCACAAATGCTGCATATACATTTTCTATAGAACCTTTGGAAAGTATGATCATCATCTTTCTGATTTCTCCTTTATACTCGTTCATAATATTTATTTTCAGATAATCAAATTAAATACAACTTGCAGGTTTAGGTACTCCGGCAATCTTTGTGGCGGTCTTTAACGGTCCTACCGGAAACAGTGCATAAAACTCTTTAATATCCACTACACCACTCTTACCAATTTTACGGATGCTCAGCGGCGAATCATTTCTGTGTTCGTTCTGAATATAGTCAATTACTTCCCAGTGTTTAGGCGTCATCACTATATTATTTTCTTTCGCTATTTCTTCGCCCACTTCTTTTGTCCATTGAGCAAAGTCAGTCATATATCCCTCTTCATTTACCGAGATACTTTTTTGTGCAATCATCTTTTCCATATTATTTATTTTTGGTTAATTAAAATTTCTTTCCTGCGGTTTTCATATTCGCCCCTACAAAAGGTATTGGAATACCTTTCAACAGCATATTCCAGTAAATCCATCTGAAGGCAAGCTTTCCCCAGTGATTCATCCTGCTTTCTTTCAGCAAGCCTAATGGCCCGATTCCTGCAAACGGAAATGTTCCTTCTACAGGCTCATGAGTATAATTGAAATCTATCAGCAACGCCTTGCTGTTGCCTGTTTCTATAAAACAGTTTGCATGGCCGTCAAAGGCAGCCGTCATAGGTTGATTGTTTACAAAATGCAGGATATTTTCTGTCAGTATTTCTGCTTCAAAGTGCGCTACTGAACCCGCTTTCGAGGCAGGCACATTGGTAGCATCCCCAATCACAAAAATGTTTTCAAATGCCTTCGATTGCAGGGTTTCTTTATTGGTGGCTACAAAGTTCAGCTCATCTCCCAATCCCGATCTTTCCATCAGCTCATCTCCTTTATTGGTAGGTACCGTTACCAGCAAATCAAAAGCTATTTCTTTACCACCATAATCTACAATGGTTTTATGTTCATTATTCACTTCGGCAATCGCAAAGTCGCTTTCTATCCCAATGTTTTTTTCTGCCAGTAAATGTTCAAGAGCCGCGGTTGATCTTGGTTTGGTGAATGCACCACTCAGTGGTGTTACATAAGTAATATTCACCTTATCACGCATCTTTTTGTTCTTAAAAAAAGAGTCCGCCAGAAATGCAAACTCCAAAGGAGCTACCGGACATTTTATAGGCATTTCGGTAATGTGTATTACCAGGTTTCCGCCCTCCCAGTCACGCAGTTTATTGCGAAGGGTTAAGGCACCTTCAAAAGTATAAAAATCAAATACACTCTTATGCCACAACTCACCTTTCATTCCCTCTGTTTCCTCAGGTGCTATTTTAGAACCTGTTGCAATTATCAACAAATCGTATTTAATCTGTTCCCCGTTTTCCAGTAATATATTATTTTCCGCACCCACTATTTTATCAATACCGCTTGTAAGCAGATTCACATCCTTAGGAATAAAATCCTTTATATTTTTAATGATGTTTTCCGGAGTATAAATATCAAAAGGAAGAAATAAATATCCCGGTTGATAATGATGTTCTGTTCTTTCATCTATTATATCTATCAACCATTCTTTTCTATCCAGTTTATGGTGCAGATGGTTAGCCATCATAGTCCCTGCTGTACCTGCACCTAATATTACCAGCTTTTTCATATACTTTAATTATTGTATTAATTAAAGTGCAAAGCTATTCCGGCATTCTCCGCCATACAGTAACATATGTTACATAAAGACATGAAATATATCATGTCTTTGCTATTGTATCATTTATTTCTTCAAATTCTCATTTTACTCCCTGAACCTGATATGATGCAGAAGATGCTGAAAAAAGCATATAATCCTGTTCAATCATAGTACTCAAATCTAAGTACCAAGTACTGTATTCTTTTTACTTTTGATTTTTTATAATTTATTTCTCTTTGGGCGTTGCCTTCGGCCGTGCCGCCGCTGCTATCTTTTGGGCGCGCTGTATATATGCACCTTTAGGAGATAGGGGTGCGCGCCCAAAAGGATAATCCGCTCTGGCACTAACGCTCGCTCCAATTACATGCAAGCCCCCTCTTTTGTAGAGACGCACGCAATGCGTCTTCAAAACAGCCCATGATTTCAATCCAATCGCAACATATATCAGTTAATTATGTCGCGATAATCGCATAATAGGTTGATAACCCTGCACCTTTTCTTATAATTAATTTTGCCTGAATTCATTTTCTATTTTGTCAAACCGCATCTTTACTACTTTAGTTTTTTAACTTGCTTCTTAGGAGCTAAAAAATTATCACCTGTCACTACACTTTTCCCTGTTTTACTTTCCAGTTCTTTGCGGGCATTCTTTGCTATACTTCCACCTTTCTTTCCCGCTACAGCATTCTCTTTCACGCCTTTAGCTTTATCAGTTTCAGCTATTGCACGGGTCGATAGTTCTGCCAGTGCAGTAAATATCAATTCTGCTTCGCTCATGTGATCTCTCAGGTTTTGCGATTTCAATCCTTTCAGGTCTTTATGCTTCTTTACTGTCAATCCTGTCCATTCCGAATGAATAATATTAGTCAGAAAAGCAAATTCATCCTGCTTTTCCACCCCGCTTTCTTTCCAGTAATCAGTCAGCTTATTGCGGGTTTCCTGACCCGTCATTCTTTGCTGTATCCACTTTTCACTTCTGCCCAGTTTTTGCCAGTTTTCCCTCGCTCTGTCCAGACTTTCTCCAGGATCATTTATTTCCTGTATTCGCTCATATCCTACTTTTGCCAGCCATTGTTTAAAAGGTTCAGCCTTAGGGCTTGGTATCGATTGTATAATTCTCAACAGAGTTTGTACATTAGCAACATCAGTTTCCCGCATTTTTCCATCACTTGCCTTCATTTTCAATTGTCGACAGATTGTCGACAGTTCCAACCCATCTTCCAACTGTACCCTTACCTTCATTTTATACCAGTAATCTCTCGCATTACTACTCTCGGTCAGTATTTCTACAACATCAATAACCGAAAAATACCAACATTCTTCTTTATCATCCCATTGGCTTCTTACTTTCTTGCTCTCAAACAATTTAAGTTCACTCATCTTATTTATTTCTATATACCTATAATCTGTATTATTCCTCCCCCTAAGCTACTTCAGCATTATGATTTATTCCCTCTATCAACTGTATAATCTTCGCTGCCGTATTATCATCAAATAATCCCGATACACCATAAGAATTTATATCCGTAAAAGGCGACTCAAACAATACTGCCGGATCAATAACTCCCTTTACTGTCAGGAAATTAATAATGGCATCTATAAATCGTATCTGTTGAGAATTCAGTGTTTGATTATTCAGTATCTCGGCAAAGGCAAGTTTAGCAGCCTGAGCATCCAGACCAACTATATTTCTGATAAATTTCCCCAAAGGCTGATCCCCATAAGCTTTCGTAAATTCTTCTTTTGTTCCAATAGTTCCCTGCACAAAAAGCATGGTATCCAGCAAATCAAGATCCCCTTTAGTAATAGGAATATTATTCCGCAGTTTATAGATAGTAATATTGCTGCTTTGTTCCCTCAGAAATTGTTCCACTTTAAGCTTATATGCGCCAAGCTCATTAAACCCATAAAATAAAACATGTTCCTTTGTCTCACCCGAATACTCATCTTCAAACATCGTAAAGAAAATAGGCACATTCTCAGCATCCAGAAACTTTATAATGTCTCTCAGCTCTATTCTTATTCTTTCAATATTCGGTATCGTAGCACCCTCCCAGAATATCTTTTGTTGCACTTCTTGTATGGTTTCCATCTTCTGTGCTACCGATGGTATCGAAGCCTTTTTACTCAGCTTACCTGCCGTCATCACTACCTTCTGTATCAGGGTTCCTTGTTTCTTCTCCCCGTTCAGTACGCTCAACTGCAGGTCCAGCATCAGCGCATCAAATCTTTTCGCCAGCTCATCCTGATCCGTTTCTACCATCAGTGGCGCAATATGCAAATGCAGTTCTTTAATGTCCAGATCGCTCAGTGCATTCCAGGCATTCGCATCCCTGTATTTCTCTACTGCCTCCCAGTGCATCCTTACTATAAAGCTATCCCCGTTTAATAACTGTGTTTGTTTAATCAGCACATCAAGTATCGACTGTCCGTATTCTTTTAGCTCGGTTGCTTCTTGGGCAAGTAAAACAAAAGCAAGTCTTAACCTCAGTTCAAACAACCGTTGACTCAACGATTTTCCTCCATTGCCTGTAACCCCTTGTGGGTAAGTATTAAAGAACTCAAAGTTCTCACAGAAATCAAAAATGATAAACTCCTTTTTATCTTCATTAATAGCAAAAAGGTCTTTGCACAATCTCGTTCCCCTGCCAATCATCTGCCAGAATTTCACACTGCTTCTTACAGGTTTAAAGAACACCAGATTACATACCTCCGGCACATCTATTCCCGTGTCCAGCATATCTACCGTTACCGCAATCTGTGGCATCTTTGTTTTGTCCTTAAACTTATTCAGCAGGTCATAGCGGTATTCTTCCTGATAGTCTATCACCTTCAGAAAGTCACCCATATAAGCAGGGTACTGTTTATTAAATCTTTCCTCTATAAACTTAGCATGCAGGTGCGACCTTGCAAACACAATCGTCTTCGCCAGCTTATCACCCCCTTCTACTTTTATCCCATGCTCCATCAGGTGCCCAATCACCTTATCTACAGTATCGGTATTAAACAGCCATTTGTTCAATGCCGCAGCATCTATTTCATCAGGAAATTCACCCGTTACAGGGTCAGTAAATTGTGCTTCGTAAGCTTCTTTTTCAGCATCACTTAGTTCGGCATATTTTATGCCACTTCGCTGAAACTTTATAGGGACAGAAATCGCTTTTGGAGGAACCAGAAAATGTTCACTCACCGCCTGTTCCAGCTCATAAGCATACGTAGGATTATTAGGCTCCATATCAAACAAAGCATAAGTATCTCTATCCGTATCCGACTTAGGAGTAGCCGTCAGTCCTATACGTATCCCATCAAAGTATTTAAAAATATGTTTGTATCGGTTATACACCGAGCGGTGTATTTCATCAAACACTATCAGATCAAAATGCCCCACACTATAAAAACGGTTATTGCCATCCGTCTCCCCGTCTATCATGTTGATGATAGTTTGATAAGTCGAGAAAACAATCCTGCTACTCTCATCTTCTTTCTCCTTCGTCAAGTCAACTGCAGGAAGGTTAGGCAGGTAGTCATTCAGGTTTATTTTAGCCTGATGTATCAAAGCATTTCTATCTGCCAGAAACAACACTCTCTTTATCCGGTTAGCCTTACTCAGTAAATCAACTATCGAAGCTGCAACCCTTGTCTTTCCGGTACCCGTAGCCATGATTAGCAATGCTTCACGCTGTTTTTTATCCAACGCTTCTGTTACACTTCTGATAGCTTCATGCTGATAAACCCTGTCCGTAATATCATTATTAATCGTCTGTGCCGAAAGTGTTTTCTTCGAACTGCGTCTTTGTATCATCATCTGCAATTCGTCCTTGGTATAAAAACCAAATACCTCTCTCGGCGCATAGTTTATATCATCCCAAAGCCAGGTTCTGAAACCATTGCTGTAAAATATCACAGGACGCTGACCCGATTCTTTCTCCAGACAATCAGCATACAGCTTAGCCTGATGTTGTCCTACCCTCGCATCCCGCTTAGTACGTTTAGCCTCTACCACAGCCAGTGGTTTACCATCATCTCCCCACAACACATAATCGGCAAATCCATCTCCGTTATAATCGCCATTATCCTCCGGCATTCCCTTCACAGGATACTCAGGCACATTATGCCCATAAGGATCCCAGCCTGCTTCACGCAATAGTGTATCAATATATATCTTTCGGGTAAGGTCTTCATTAGGGTCTATCGGTGGTGCTACTACACGTATATTCTGTTCCTTTATAGCCTTAATAGTAGCCAGTTCAGCTTCCAGTTTCGCCAGCTTATTTTGCTGTTCATGAAAAGCCTTTTCCAGTTGTTGTAGTTCTTCCTTACTCTTATCAGCCGTACCCTGAGCTGTACCCTGAGCTGTACCCTGAGCTTGTCGAAGGGTATCATTCCGAAGGACAAAGCTTTCATTAAACTTCTCCACCTTCACCCTTTCTACACTATACAATTCTACTACCCAGAGTATAAAACCATGCAATAGTTGCAGCGAATACAATGCCTCCTGTGGCTTTATTTTAGCCCCGCTATGTACTGCCGTATTTCCAAGCTTTCGTACCAGGTTTATCTGATTAAACTGACTAGGTGCCACCAGGTCTTTAAATCTTTGGTCATGCATCAGCGAACTTAAAGAAGTATCGTAAGGCAATACCAGATCTCCATCATTTTCATACATCCACCTTACCCATTCTTCCAGACTCTTTCTGCATAGCATAGCTGCATACAAAGGAGCACCATATACCTGCAACTCCGCCTCTTTAGGAGTAGCAGCTATACCAGCCCATTGCTTTGGTATAAAGGAAAAATTACTCATAAACTAATTCACCATTGAAGGCTTTTTGAAGGAGAGAATTGAATAAATTATCTGTATAAAATTTTGTTGCTTGATTTCTTTGCTTTTCTATCAAACTTATCTTTTCAGAAAATTTATTTTGTAAATTTATGCTTGGATATAATATAGGAAGTGCTTTTACTGCCGATTTTGTTATTGATTTTGTAACTGCACCGTTTATACTTGCTTTAATAATTGCTTTTCCATAATTTGTTGATAGATAATAATACAAGTATTTTGTATTAAGATTTTTCAATCTTATGATTAGTTGATTTAATCCTAAAGATACAGGTCTATTTAAAAAAGGCATTACCCAAAAATCTCCAGCACTACCTATCTTATTCATTATAATTTCACCACCAAATACTTTTGATTTAGAAAAGAAATTATATGTTTTTTCAGAAACGTATTTCAGATTATTTTCAAAATCATTTGCATTCAAATTAGTAGTTCTAATCATAATTGCATAATCTTCTTTATCTAACATTTCTATGTTTTTAGATATAGTATCATTGCTTCCATTGGAACCTATATCTCCAATGTATTCTATACAGCTACCAAATTCAACCACCTCCCATCCCTTCTCATTCTTCACAGGGTCTCCAAACATATCTATAAAAATAGCTTGTGCCAGTTCATCATATTTCTTCAGCAGTTCTTCGTCTTTCCGCTTCAATGCATCCGCAGCATCCAGTATCTCCGCAATCTTCTTTTGTATGGGTAATGGAGGAAGAGGAATTTCAAGAGGTGCAAATGTTGAAATCCAGTAACGTTTATGTTGTCCACTATTTACATTTAATGTTTGAAGTAAATAATACATAAATCTAATATCAGCTATGTCTTCCTTAGCTTTCAAAATCTTCATAGCTGAAGACTTAACCTTAAATGGGAAATCTACATATTTAGATTCAGTAGTGAAATCATCAAATATAATTGTAGGAAGATTTGTATAAATACCAGCATCTTCATTTGTATAACCTAAAATAAATGATTTACCAGCAGTTAACACAGGCAAAGAAAATTCATCACTGTATATGTCGCTTGTTACAATATAATTCGTAGGTTGTTCATAATCTAAAACATCCCCAAGTCTCACTTTTTCCCAAATCATGTCAAAATTGTTTTTAATTGTTTCAACAAATCCCTTTGGCAAGCCCCATTCTCAATAAATGTATTCCCCCCGGCGCAAACCCTGTATTTTGAATAGCCTACAGCTTCAGCTGTAGGAAAATGAATATGATAAAAATTATCATTCATATGAATGGCTTTAGCCAAACTATCCTCCATAAAAAAAACTTGCAAATTATTCTTTTGGCTAAAGCCTGATACACTCACATTATCATTATTCCACAGGCTAAAGCCAGTGGCAATTAATGAATGTTCCCAACCTGAATAGCCTACAGCTTTAGCTGTAGGAAAATATGAATTGCCTCCAGATTTATCTGGGGGAACAAATGAATATTCATCATTCATATTAATGGCTTTAGCCAAACTATCCCCATAATCTGAATTGCCCCCAGATTTATCTGGGGGAACAAATGAATAATCATCATTCATAATAATGGCTTTAGCCAAACTATCCTCCATAAAAAAATCTTGCAATATATCACTTTGGCTAAAGCCTGATACACTCACATCATTATCATTCCACAGGCTAAAGCCAGTGGCAATTAATGCATGCTCCCAATCTGAATAGCCTACAGCTTTAGCTGTAGGAAAATATGAATTGCCTCCAGATTTATCTGGACATTCTGAATAGCCCCAAGATTTATCTGGGGAAAAAAATGAATAATTATCATTCCTATGAATGGCTTTAGCCAAACTATCCTCCATAAAAAAATCTTGCAATATATCACTTTGGCTAAAGCCTGATACACTCACATCATTATCATTCCACAGGCTAAAGCCAGTGGCAATTAATGCATCCCCTAATCTTGAATTGCCCCCATTTTCAAATGAACAATCTGAATTGCCTCCAGATTTATCTGGATGGAAAAATGAATATTCATCATTCATAATAATGGCTTTAGCCAAACCATTAATCCTTAAATTTCTCAAATCCATATTTGCTGATAAATTCTTCATACTCCTCATTATAGCTTTTATGTCTGTGATGTTCCTCTTGATTCTTAATATAATCCCTTACTTTATCAATAATAGACTCTGATACCGACACTGCAAAATATTCATCCTGCCATCCAAACTTCCCTGTAGTCAGATTATTCTTATTAATCCAGAAAGAAGATTCTCCTTTTATCAATTGCATGATCTTTTCAATGGTCTGATCCACACCCAATGAAACCAGACAATGACAATGTTCTTGATATCCATTAATGAAATCAACATATATACCTTTCGCTTTAGCATTCTCTCTGATATGTTCCCAAACCTGATGTCTTTTTTCTTTCGAATCCAGAAAAGGCACTCTATCCTTTGTACTCCAAACAAAATGTATGTAAACTTTTATGTATGGCATGTTTAAATTTTAATGATAATAATTTGATTTGTATTCTGAATAGCCCCCGGATTTATCTGGATGGGGATGGGGATTTGAATTGCCTCCGGATTTATCTGGATGAGGATGGGGATTTGAATAGCCTCCAGATTTATCTGGAGGGAAAAATGAATATTGATCATTCTTGTTATTGGCTTTAGCCAAACCTTCTCCATAATTTGAATATCCTACAGCTTTAGCTGTAGGATTTGAATAGCCTCCAGATTTATCTGGAGGAATATTAAATGCAAATATGTTATTGGCTTTAGCCAAACCTTCCACATAATCTGAATAGCCTACAGCTTTAGCTGTAGGAATAAAATAATGATCAGATATTATATTGGCTTTAGCCAAATTCTTATTCATAATTTATCAATTCAACATCCCTTTCAATTGTTCCAGCAATGCTGCTCTTTCATTATCCAATCCTTCAATCTGTTCTATTATCACTGCCGGGCTTTCATAAGTCTTCTCCTCATACACCACTTCTTTATAGCGGTTAATACTCAGGTCATATTTATTATCCTGTATCTCTTTTACAGGCACCATAAAACTCTTATCGGTACGGCTACGTTTTACTTCTCCTTGCAGGTTATGGTATCGGCTGATAATGTCTGCAATATCATTCGCCTCTATCGGTTGTCGTTTATCATCCAGACTCAATCCATCCGCCTGCATATCATAAAACCATACTTTATCCGTACCGCCACTATTCGTCTTGGTAAACACCAGCACCGCCGTACTCACTCCCGCATAAGGTTTAAACACACCACTCGGCATCGATATTACAGCCTGTAATTTCTGTCTATCTATCAGTTCTTTTCTTATTTGTAAATGCGCTTTACTGCTACCAAACAAAACCCCATCCGGTACAATCACAGCAGCCCTGCCACCAAGTTTCAACCCTTTCAAAATCAAAGCAAGAAACAACAGTTCTGTTTTCTTACTATCCACCACACTCAATATCTTACCATCTACCGCCTCTCTATCCAGGCTACCCTTAAACGGAGGATTCGCCAGCACCAGCGTAGCCTTCTCGGTAAATCCACTATTCGCCTCACTCAATGCATCCACATCTATCAACTGAGGGTTTTCTATCCCGTGCAACATCAGGTTCATACCTCCAATTCTAATCATTGTAGGGTCAAACTCCATACCCATAAACATCTTCTCCTGAAAATGTTTCTTTACACTGTAGGTATACAATTCCTTTTCAAAATGCTCCCGTATATATTCCCCCGAATTAGTCAGAAAACCAGCCGTACCACAGCTCGGGTCACAAATCACATCTTCCAGCGTAGGCTGCACCATATCCACCATCATGCGTATAATATGCCTCGGCGTTCTAAACTGTCCGTTCTGTCCCGCACTCGCTATCTTACTCAACAGGTATTCATACACATCCCCCTTCGTATCACGGTCACTCATGTCAATGTTCGAAATCATTTCCACCACCTGTGCCAGCAACCTCGGAGTAGGAATCATAAAAGTAGCCCCCTTCATAAACTTACTGAAAGCAGCACTGCGGTTACCCACATTGCGCAGAAAGTCAAACACCCCTTGGTCTTTGGTAAACATTCTATGCATCACCTCCGGATCCATATTCTTAAAATGGCTCCAGCGCAATTCATTTTCGCCAACAGTATAAATGGGATCTTCAATAGCCTGTTTCAGCAAGTTAGCCTTCGATTCTTTTTGCGTCTGCAGTTCATCCAGTCTCCTCACAAAAAGCAAATAAGTCATTTGCTCAATCACCGTAATAGGGTTCGACAATCCCCCCGTCCAGAAAGCCTCCCAAACCTTATCTATCTGCGATTTTAATTCTCCTGTAATCATAAGCTATAGCAGCACCAAGCCAGTTTTTTAAATTCTTAATCCGCGCAAAATACGGAATCATTGTCAGTGAATTGCGATTCATTCGTAATTAATAAGTATAGATTGTATGAAATTATAATTTTTCTTTTTTTGTATTCTCTTTACTTGAAAATATAACATCTTTATTTTTAAACCTGGAGCGCCATTCTTCAAACGTTTTAGGCAATTGTTCAATATCAGTTATTACATTAGTGAAATATCGAACAACATCACCATCGATAAAAGCACACCAAACATCCCCATAGTCATTCATGCCAACAATTGATTCTACTATTGTATACATACCTTTAATTCCACCAGTAACAATTTTTGTTATACTTGAATCCAAACTTTCTTGTATTCCAATTCTTTGAAATCCGTTTATGAAATCTTGATTATAACGTCCGGTAATACGAGCAATTTCATTTATGTCTAGTTCATCAAGTTGTCCATTATAAAAAATAGGTTCAGGTATAAGATTATATGTCCCATTAAAAGATGAGCCATGTCCATGATAGTATTTACATTCTGTGCCTTCATCTATGTCTATAACCCAATTGTTATTTGAATTTAACCTACGTCTAAATAGAACTTCACAAAATTTATCACCAGCAACTTTAATTCTTGCCACTGCAGCATTTGGTGCTATTATTTTAGCTTTCCCGTGTAACTCTCCAGTTCTGGCTCCATCTGCAAATAACATTTCAAAATAAAAATTTGTAGATGATACTCGATAGATATTTACATATCCACTATTATATTTCCGTTTAGTCTCTAGTTGCCAATTGCCCCACCAAATTGCAGAATTCGTAATTAGATAACCAACTGTAGAATGATGTTTGAATGCTTCCTTAAAAATACCCAATAATTTATCCTCGAATGCTTGTTTTGTTGTAGTCTTATTTACAGTTTTACTATTATTTCCGGTATCTTTTTTATTATTAAATAAAGATTTAAAATTAGTCCATTTTCGCTTAAAGAAATCAGGTTTTATTTCAGCTGTTTCTGCTAAATTATTATTTAAATAATAGTCAACAATACGTTTATCTCTCAAGTCAAAAGGGATTGATTCGTAGCCACCGAAAGCAATATTTTGAACCATGATAATTCTATCCCATCCTAGTACAGCTGATGCATAACCTAATTCAAGTAAAACGTTAGGATTTGGTGTTTTGCGTCCAGTTGATTGATTATTAACAATTGAAATATCGCATACAAATAAATCAGACTTGGCAATCTTTTCAGTTATAGCAGCAGTAATTGAAGGGCTTCCAGGAA
>Ga0364886_10310_pt4 | contig 20974 bp, 18 predicted proteins | sample ExccelJu500001D3_4_FD_206926 | JGI IMG/M metagenome (GOLD analysis project Ga0364886, IMG submission 206926) | Enriched cells from Trout Bog Lake Hypolimnion, Wisconsin, USA - BchlTB.July23.5000.01.D3 | ecosystem: Environmental > Aquatic > Freshwater > Lake > Hypolimnion/Profundal zone | place... | reverse complement strand
GGAAAACGGAAAACTGATTGGATTGGTTGACGAATTCGGGGGGCTTAACGACGCTGTGAAACTTGCAGCGGCCAAAGCTAAAATACAGCATTACCGGATTAAAGAACTTCCAAAACAGAAGGATACTTTCGAAGAGCTGATGAAGAGTTTCTCGACTAAAATGCAAAATAGTATATTACAATCAAAACTGGGAGAAACATACCATTTGTGGGAGAATTTCTCACGTGAGGTGCACGCCAACGGTATTTATGCGAGGATGCCATATAATCTGGAAATTAATTAGTTATATAAGGTGAAGTACCTCATCCTGAAATTTTTATCTCTGTTTTATGGCATTGCCGTAAGTCTGCGAAATGAGCTTTTTAATCTCCGGTTACTCTCTTCGAAGGAATTTGATCTGCCGGTAATTTCAGTTGGAAACATTACTGCAGGTGGAACGGGTAAAACTCCGCACACTGAGTATATCGCGGCCTTATTAAAAGCTAAATTTAAGGTGGCCATTTTGAGCCGTGGTTACAAAAGAAAAACCCGGGGATTTTATTTAGTTGAAACTACTTCTACAGTCAGGCAGGTCGGTGATGAACCATTACAGATTAAACTAAAATTCAAAGAATTAATCGTAGCCGTTGATGCCAATCGTGTAAGAGGGATCAGGCGATTGATCGCAATGCGCGAAAAGCCAGATGTAATTCTTCTCGATGACGCCTTCCAGCATCAGTATGTTACTCCGGGAATCAATATTTTATTGACTGATTATAACCGTTTAATTACCAAGGATTCGCTCCTGCCTTACGGACGACTGCGCGAATCTGCCTCCAATAAATCCAGGGCCACCATTATCATCGTTACAAAGTGCCCGGCCGAGATAAAACCAATTGATGAACGAATAATAATCAAGGAGCTGAATGTCAGACCATATCAAAGTTTGTATTTTTCTAGAATCTCTTATGGTGATCTAATTCCGGTCTTTAAAAACGAGGTGGCTGCTCCAATCGGTGAGCTAACTGGTGGATTAGCTGTGTTATTGGTAACAGGTATTGCAAACCCAACCCCCTTTAAAAAATATATCACCCATGGATCGCATGATCTCCAGGAGATGATTTTCAATGATCACCATCAGTACACCGGGAAAGATATCGATCGGATAAAAACAAAATTTGATTCAATCCCCAATACAAATAAAATTATAGTCACAACTGAGAAAGATATGGTCAGATTTCGGGACCTAAATTCAATCCCGGAGGAGATCCGACAAAGTTTGTATTATATTCCCGTCAAAATTAGCTTCATGAATAATGCGGGAAAAGAATTCAACCGGAAAATACTTGACTATGTTAAAGAAAATAAAGGAAACTTCAACTTTTATTCAGGCAGTAACTGGAGTTAAAGCCGAGATTGGAATAATATTGGGAACAGGACTTGGCGGACTGGTCAAAGAGATCAGGATCTTAAAGACCATTGATTACGTCGATATTCCTAACTTCCCTGTTTCAACTGTCGAAGGGCATAAGGGACAACTTATTTTCGGGAAACTGGGTGGCAGGAACGTGTTGGCAATGCAGGGAAGATTTCACTACTATGAAGGTTATGATATGCAAGAGGTCGCTTTCCCGGTGAGAGTGATGAACTATTTGGGAATTAATACATTAATAGTGTCAAATGCCAGTGGTGGACTTAATCCCGGGTTTAGGGTTGGTGATCTCATGATGATCAATGATCATATCAATATGTTTGGAGATAATCCGCTTATCGGACCTAATTTAGATGAACTGGGCGTGCGATTTCCGGATATGAGTATGGTGTATGATCTGAACCTTCGAAGACTCGCGCGCAAAATTGCCTTGGAAAACCATATTGATCTTAAAGAGGGTGTTTATATTGGCGTTTCAGGTCCGACATTTGAAACCCCGGCCGAATACAGAATGTTTCGTATATTGGGAGGAGACGCAATAGGAATGTCAACTGTTCCGGAGGTAATTGCCGCACGTCACATGGGAATGAGTGTATTTGGGATCTCAATAATTACAGATAGTGGCGTACCAGGCGAAATCGTGGAAATCTCTCATGCGGAGGTTCAGGAGGTGGCAATGAAAGCCGAACCCAAAATGAGTCTGATCATTAAAGAGTTGATTTCTAGTTTGTGATTATTTTAGCTTCGCAAACACAATCAAAGGCTTTTTTCAGTCATGATTTTATCGGTTTGCAGATTTTCACTGCCAATTTTTTTTAAAATAAGTTATGAAGTCCATAAAATTTTCAACATTTGGTTTGATTGTATGTTGCGGTATAGTTTTGCTGTTCAGCTGCACTGTGCTTCGGCCCCAGATGCCTGTCGAAAGCTATAAATCAAATTTCAGGAAGCCTCAGGCTTCAATCATTAATTTGTATGCTGATTTGGAGGTTTCAAAATTGGAAAGACTTATTAATGAGCATACCGATAGTATTTTATATCAGGATACCAGTTTTACTGACAATGGCAATGATAACCTGAAACTAAAGGCATGGAAGGCTGGACAAATCAAACTTAGTTTTGAACAAAGCGAAATGAGTTGGGAATTGCCCGCACGTGTCGCTTTTCAAAAAGGGGTGAGAATATTCGGATATAATCTGCCAATGATAAATTCGTGGGAATATACAGGTCAGATCAGACTCCGTTATAAAACCAAATTGACTATTAATCCCGACTGGAGTGTAAAAACAGTTACTCAATCAGATGGTTATGTGTGGACTAAAAAGCCTGCAGTAAAGATTGGCAGCATGGATATCCCGATCACGTTTATCGCAAACCTGATACTGCCAGCCTATCTGAGTACATTCTCCAGGGATATTGATGAAATTTTTGCCAATGATTTTGACTTTAAGAGTTATGCAAAGAAGGGTTGGGGAATGTTGTTTGAACCTTTTAAGATTCCAGGTGATTATAATGCCTGGTTATCTATTAACCCTTACGCGGTAACCATCGTGCCGGTACAAGGTTCTGCAGGGCATATCAGGCTTGGCGCAGGAATTACATCTGAAGTTATGTGCTTAATGGATAATGTCCCTTCTGCAGGAAGAGTTGCTCCGTTACCCCAAATTGAGCCGATAAAATTGCCTAGCGATACTTTTAAAATCAACCTGTTGACTGATATCCCTTACACCACCATTAACAGGATGATCAAGCAGGAGATAGGTGACTCCATATTTACCTTTGGGAGCCGACGAATCCGGTTTGAAACTTTCAGAGTCTATGGGACCAATGAGAAAATGGCCGTAGAAACCAAAGTGTCGGGAAGTATCAATGGAATCCTTTACCTGACCGGGATACCCTATTTCAATGCTGAAGATACTACGCTTCGGATCAGGGAGCTTAAATTTGATATTAAAACCCGTAATCTGGCAATGCGTTCTTCAAAATGGCTTTTTAGCGGAAAGATAGAACGGGCAATTACCCGATCGGTTGCTATACCCTTTAAATCGAATATAGCGGGAATTGAGCAACAAATATCGCATCTGATCAGGCATTACCCGTTAGGTTTTGGGTTTGAATTAAATGGTAGACTGGCACGGTTGTCGGTTTCGGAACTTTACCTAAGCCCGGAGTCTGTAAAAGCGAATATGGTGTTTTCAGGTAACCTGTCATTAAAATTGGGAGATCCGTCAGAGCAGAAAAGTCTAAAATAACACTTTATTCTCTGATTTGTAAATCAATCTGCTACTTCATTGCAGGATTAATCCAATTTAAGGAACAATGGGGGCAAGGATTATCATAAATTTATGCCTTGACAGGGATTTTGAGTTTTTGTCCAATAACCAGACCTTTTGCATTTTTGATGTTATTCAACAATTTGATCTCTTTGTCAGAAACACCTGCAAATTGTTTGGCAATGGTATATAGGCTATCTCCAGGCCGGACAGTATAATAAGTATATTCCTCAATCAGGTTACTCTTTCCTGTGATCGAATCAGTTGGTTTCTGGACCGTTTCCCTGGAACCTTCTATCTTTAAAACTTCTGTTTTAGCGCTTTTTGACCCTTTCTTAACGACAATAGATTTATCCTCCACATAGATGGCCAGCTTTTGACCTACTTTGACCTTATTGTGCCGGATATTATTCCACTCGCACAATAAACTGGTTCCTATTTTATATTTTTTCGCAATGGCACGCGGATTATCTCCCGACTTCACCGTATAATAAATTTTTTTCTTCCCCTCCGTGTCAAAGTATCTGGATCCCTGATCCCCTTTAAGCGGAACAATCTGATTATTTGGAAAGTATTTATCACGGTTATAAGCAAAAATCTGAGTCTGGCTATCAATAAATGGCGAGATTTTATCAATAGGCAATTTAAGTACAAAGTGTTTATCAGCTCTTGCAGGGATAATATCTCTTTTATATTGGGGATTCAACTGTCTGATTTCCATAATGGGAATATTCAGCACTGAAGCAATTTGTTCAAAATTCAGGTAGGAGTTAATAACCAGCGTGTCTGTTAATATTTTGAAAGTAGGGTTGACAGGCATCAGTTTATGCTCCTTAGCGTAATTCATGACATAATTTGCAGCAATAAAGATCGGGATATACCCTCTGGTTTCCCTGGGGAGCCTGGAATAGATTTCCCAATAACCTTGTTTTCCTCCGGAGCGGCGCACTGCCTTATTGATGTTTCCAGGACCACAGTTGTAGGCAGCGATAACAACATGCCAATCGCCATAAATAGCGTAAAGATCTTTGAGGTAGCGTGCTGCGGCATCGGTCGATTTTATCGGGTCGTTCCGTTCATCGATGTAGGAATTGATCTCAAGGCCATACATTTTTGCAGTTCCATGCATAAATTGCCAAAGTCCGGAGGCACCGGCCCTGGATACGATTTTCGGATTTAGGGCCGATTCAATAATTGGAAGATATTTCAACTCTGCAGGAAGATCATACCTCGCTAATGCTTCTTCAAAAAGCGGAAAATAGTAATTGGTCAGCCCCATCATGATTGATACCATTCCCCGACGCCTGTTGAAGTAAAAATTGATAAATTTCTTAACTGATTCGTTGTAGGGGAGGGGAATATATGAGTCTAAATTTTGAAGACGGCTGATATATACTGAATCGGGCAAATCGTTTTGTAGGGTATCCGCAGTACAGGCTTTTCTCAGACTGTCAACGGGGAAGGCATTTTGTACATACCATGTATTAACCATCGAATCGAGCTTGTCAGATAAAATGTTATCCAGATTATCAATGGGAATAGTATCAGTGAGATTAGATTTTAGAGAATCGGCGCAATGAGTTTCAGCAGTATTAATGGATGAGTTTGGCTGGTTGTTATTAACCTGAGCCATAGAATTGATCGTGAAAATCAACAATGATAAAACCAGAATTCCAAAATTTGTAATCTTCATGACTTTTCTTTTTTAAAAATGTATTACCAGATGTAAACCCATTGCCAGATTTTGGTTTCCCCAATTTACAGCAGTTGGCTCAATCTTCATACTGATGTCATCGCTGATGTCAAAGTCGAATAGGTTGGCATCAACACTGGCATCGATTACACTTAAAACATGAAGTGCCGCGATGCAAATGATTGTTAAATCCCTGTCTCTTCGGTAAAAATCCTTTCCGCTTTTTAGCTGAGTGGCTACATAAGTAAATGTTGCCGGATCACTCAGACTAATCGACGGGTTTTTGATCAGATTATTCAGGTATAACAGATCCGCAGGTTTCATTCCAACGATGCTCGTATATTGAGCGATAATCCGATAACCCTGAAAATAATCTTTATAGTTATTGTTATTCCATCCCAAAACATAGATTAGCCCCGCATACCCTCCATAAATAACAGGGAGCTTCCAGTACTTCTTGTTATATATCTGACCCAATCCAGGAAAAAGGGCAGCATAAATTGCAGCTTTTTTTGGCGAACGTTGCACCTTATGTAGGGGTGTAACTACCTTTAAACTGTCGTTCGAAATATTGATCTGCTGAGCTTTTATCTCCAGATTTCCCGTAAGTATAATAAAAAAAATCGAAAGCCCTGCAATAATGGTTTTCAACATGCTAATTTTAGCTGATTCTCAAGAATTTAATTTATCAAAGATTCCAATAATTCGTTCAAGATCTTTGGGGTCGCCAAAAGGAATTTCAATTTTCCCTTTACCGAATTCATTGATTTTGAATACTACGCTTGTATTGAAATATTTGGTCAGGTGATCTTTTAAATCACGGTATTCATCCGGGAAAGGGGTGGATTTTTTAACAGAAGGAGTGCCTTCTCCATCTTCTGAACTAATCTTACGTACAATATCTTCAGTTTTACGGACAGAAAAATCGTATTTAACGACTTGCCGGTAGATCATGATTTGTGTTTCAGGTTCCTCAATATTTACCAATGCCCGGGCATGCCCCATGGTAATTTCCTGTTCGCGGATTGCTTTTTGTATAACAGCCGGTAGGCGGAGCAGACGCAGATAATTGGAAATAGTAGAACGTTTTTTTCCAACCTTATCGCTTAAGGATTCCTGGGTGAGCTTACACTCATCCAATAACCGCTGGTAACTTAAGGCAATTTCAATAGCATCGAGATCTTCGCGCTGAATATTCTCAACCAGTGCCATTTCGAGCATTGTTTCATCTCCGGCCTCCCGGATAAAGGCGGGAATGGAGGTTAATCCTGCTATTTTAGCTGCTCTGAACCGGCGCTCACCTGCAATAATCTGATATTTTTGATCAGCCAGCTTTCTGAGAGTAATTGGCTGTATAATACCAAGTTCCTTAATTGAATTTGCCAGATCATAAAGCGCCTCCTCATCAAAATGGATACGTGGCTGAAATGGATTTGCCTCAATTTCGCTAATCGATACTTCATTTGAAACAGGATTACCGGATGGCATGTCATTGCCTTCAATTAATGCTCCCAGGCCTCTGCCAAGCGCGCTTCGTTTAATCATGATGCGAAAATATTTTTAGAATAAATTATTGTTCTACAATCTCTTTGTGATCGATCTTGGTCATATTATTATTTTGAAGCAATTCACGGGCAAAGGCCAGATAAGCCTGAGCACCTTTTGAACTGATATCATATTCGATCGCCGGAATTCCGTAACTTGGCGCCTCCGATAACCGGATATTCCTGGAAATAATGGTTTCAAAAACCATCTCCTGGAAATGTCGTTTTACCTCCTCGTAAACCTGATTTGACAACGTAAGTCTTCCATCGAACATGGTAAGTAGAAAACCTTCGATCTGAAGTTCAGGATTAAGCCTACTTTGAATGATTTTAATGGTATTCAGCAATTTACCCAATCCTTCGAGTGCAAAATATTCGCATTGAACAGGGATTATCACTGAATTAGCTGCAGTTAAGGCATTTACAGTAATGAGGCCTAATGAAGGTGAACAATCAATCAGAATAAAATCATAATCACCCGAGACCTTATCAATGACCAGTTTCAGGACTCTTTCGCGGTTGGGGAGGTTTAGCATTTCAATCTCTGCTCCCACAAGATCGATATGAGATGGCAAAAGATCAAAATTTGGGGTTTTAGTATTCAGAATGATACTTCTTGGATCGACATCATCTACCACGCATTCGTAAATACTGGTTTTCACGTTACGAACATCAAATCCAACGCCCGATGTGGCATTGGCCTGAGGATCGGCATCAATCAGTAAAACACGATGTTCCAAAACGGCCAGACTGGCAGCAAGGTTTATCGCTGTGGTCGTTTTTCCGACACCCCCTTTTTGGTTTGCTATCGCAATCACCTTTCCCATTATTTTCGATTTAAAATGACAGGCTCAAAATTAACATTTTAAGCTGAATTTGCCGACATTCCCCGCTAAATGGCTTAAATTGGTTGTTAATAATACAAAATTATCAACAAAAAATTTAAAAATAAAGTTATATCTATTTGATCTAATGATAGATATTCGAATTTATCTCTTTGATCAACGTTGATATTTTTTCGATATTGAAAATTAAATCGGATCTACATCAACAGCGATCTGTATTGTTTTATTCCCTTCACGTGACCTCACCTGATCGATTATCTCCTGCATTTGTCGTTTGGAATTCATAACCGAGATTTCCCGTTCAATTTTTATCCATAATTGTTTAATAAATAGTGTTTTGATACGACTTATCAAAGGGTATTCCGGCCCCAGTATTCTGGATCCAAACCGTTCACGTAATTTCGAAGATAGGTCTCTGGCAATCCTGTCGAGTTCATTTTTCTCCCGGTGTTTCAGAGTTATACCAATCATCCGGTAAAATGGAGGATATTTAAAATGTTTTCGTTCGGCAATCTGACCACGATACATGGCCTCATAATCGTTTTCTGTTACATTGATGATAATTGGATGGGTCGGTTCTGAAGTTTGAATGATTACCTTTCCCCGTTTGTTTTTCCGGCCTGAACGACCTCCCACCTGGGCCATGAGTTGATAACTTCTCTCGTAAGCTCTGAAATCGGGTTGATTCAGGAGATTATCTGCATTCAGGATTCCAACGATACTCACATTATCAAAATCGAGGCCTTTAGTAACCATTTGTGTGCCAATCAGAATATCGATTTCTCCTTGTTCGAAACGATGAATAATTTTCTCAAACCCTTTTTTAGCTCTTGTGGTATCCAAATCCATCCGTTCAATTCGGGCATCCGGGAAGATGACCTGCAGATCTTCCTCTACCTTTTCGGTTCCGAAACCTTTATTTGATAACTCTTTGCATCCGCATTTACTGCAACTTCCCGGATGATTCATGGTGTAGCCACAATAATGACAGACCAGCGAATTGTTGTGTTTGTGGAAGGTAAGGCTTACATCACACTGAGTACATTTGGGAATCCATGCGCAAAGTTTACACTCAATAAAGGGAGAAAACCCGCGCCTATTCTGAAAAAGAATTACCTGCTCCTTTCGCTCAAGAGCACTTGTAATTTCAGCGAACAACAATGGAGTAAGGTGCGAGTTCATCTGTCGCCGGCGGTAAGCATCTTTAAAATCTGCGGTTAAGATCTCAGGCATCTCCATTTGGGAATGACGTTCATTCAAAAGTACCAACCCATATTTACCGGACTGAGCGTTATAATACGTTTCAACTGCCGGGGTAGCTGTACCAAGCAATACCGGGGCATGCTGAAGATGTCCCAGAATAACTGCAGTATCCCTGGCATGGTATCGAGGTGCAGGATCGTATTGTTTAAAACTGTTCTCATGCTCCTCATCCACAACAATCAGTCCGAGATCTGTAAAAGGGAGAAACAGTGCAGATCTTGTCCCTACAATTAATTGATAATCATGTTTTTTATTATTTTCAGCCTTTGATTTTCCAAAATTCAGAACCTTATTCCAGATCTCGACCCTCTCTGAATCGTTGAATTTTGAATGATATATGCCTGCTTTATCCCCAAAAACCCTGGTTAAACGGCCAATGATCTGGGTAGTAAGTCCAATCTCAGGCAACAGGTAAAGCACTTGTTGCCCTTTATCGAGACATTCTTTGATTAGTTTAATGTAGATCTCTGTCTTACCGCTTGAAGTCACCCCATAAAGCAGGGTCACAGGGGTGCTGTGGAATGATTGTTTGATTTTATTCAAAGCCTCTGTCTGGGCCTGACTTAATGAAGATATCTCTTTTACTTCTCCTTGGTAGGAGGCGAGCCTGTCGATTGTTTTATCCACATTGGTCAGGATGTTTTTTTTAATCAGTCCGCTGAATACTGTCGAGCTTAAACCAGTTGAATTAAGCAGTTCCTTTTTGGTGACCCCAATTTCACCATTAAGTTTCATTTTTTCTGAGAGCTCCAGAAAACCAATCATCATTTTCTGTTGAAGCGGCACCTTTCTCAGGGAGTCGAGTGCCAGGTTGATGGCCCTGAGATTGCCAAGTCGTTCAGGTAACTCAATAACTGAAATTGTCTTGAGCCGGTAACTTTCCTTCATCTCTTCCTCAACAGAAACGGCACCTTTGATCAGCAACTCCTTTACGACAGCAATTGAATTCTTCTTAAGTACCGAATTGTTAAGTTCAGAAATGGAAAGACTGCGTTTCTCCCGGATAGCCTCAAACAAAAGATGCTCCCGTGGTGTGAGTTTATTCGCTGTTTGTTCAATATAATTGGCGTTGTAATTAATTCTTGTTTCGCTCTCGAGCTTAAGTCCTGAAGGTAGGGCGGCTTTCAGGACTTCACCGATTGCACAATGGTAGTAACTGGCAATCCATTCCCATAACTGAAAACTTTCAATAGGGACAACAGGACTTGTATCGATCAGATATTCAATTGGTTTTGTGTTGTAGTTTACAGGTTTCCGGTCATGAACTTCATGGACCAGCGCCGAATAAAATTTCCTCACTCCAAATTGAACGATTACTCTCATGCCTGGCTGCACCTGATCCCTGAGCTCGTCAGGAACATAATAGGTGAAATATCCTGCCAGCGGCAAGGGAAGAATGACATCAGCAAACTGGTCAGTGGCAGGATCCATATTAAATTAAATATCTGCAAATCTAATGACTTTCGAAGCAGGATATGCAGAGAAATGCGATGAAATATGCAGAAAAATATGACTAAAAACCTTTTCCCATGTTCAGATTTTGCAACTGGCTGATGGCTACTTGCTATTAGCATGAACACCAATATTTGAGTATCATTTTTCGCTACCAGGATATGAAAAAGTAAACCTCCGCTGTGGATTTTTCGCCTGTGGCCAGCTGCCTGATGCAATATTATTCAACTGGATTACCAAAACTAATATGCAGCCTGCAAAATTTTACGCTTCCGGAACGGATTTGTGATGTTGAGAAAAATCGAAAGGAACAACAATCTTAAAACTTATATTGCGACCCATGTTGAAAATGCCTGGTTTTACTCCAGCCGGAACAACCGGGTTGTCAAAATATTTGAGTCTGCTCATATTCGACTGATAATTTACATTGGCCAGGTTAGTTCCTTCTAAAAACAGTTTTAAAATAGTTGTTCCGGCGGTATTTACCAGGTTGCCGCCAAAGCCTGCACTTAATAAATTGTATCCGGTTGTTCGTGTTTCTGTTCCATAAGCCGAAAAGAACCTGTTTTGCTCACCAAAATGGTCAACCCCCAAAAAGACATAGACTTTCCGGATAGCTCCAAATCCTTTATTGAGCGATGCGCGTATCTCCGAATGGGTGTGTAAGGGTGGTATAAATGGCAAGTATTTAAGGCTGTCAGCTAGATGACTACTGTTTTCCAGATTGGTGCCATAGGTCAGGGAGGCTTCATTTTCAAAATGAAGCCAGGATACCGGGTGAATATCAACACCGATCTCGCCTCCGTTTATCCGGGCCTTACTTTGAGTATATGTAAACACGTCATAAAGAGGGAAAGCGGCCACACGTTGAGGAGTGCCATCCGGATTCAATACTTGTTGCTGATAGATATAATGCTGAATATTATTATTGAAAAGGTCAATGTTTAAAGAGATCGTCGGCAGATTGAGGGAAACACCAATATCTTCCTGCATACTAAACTCAGGTTTAAAACTGCTATTTCCAATATGGTAGATTTTAGAACCCGGATCGGGGCCGTTGGCAGATAATTCGGCAATGCTCGGAGCTCTGAATCCCCGTGCAATATTTCCTTTGACCAGAAATTGGTTAGAAAAAAGGTAGGTAACTCCAAGACCACCTGAGGTGCCTGAAAAGGTTTTATTCAAAGCCCCAAACTGACGTATGACATTTGGAGTTGAAGTTGGATTAGTTCCGGAATAAAGGGTTGGAAAATACACAATGGTAGTATCCACATAAGCTGCCTTTCCGTTAAAAGAACGGATATCATATCTTGCCCCGGCTGAAAGTTCAAATTTTCCAAAGGTTTTTTTAATAACGAAAAAAGGGCCTATGTCAAACTGATGATAAGCTGGTATAGGAAAATCAGTGCTGTAACCCAAAGAGTTAAGCTGGTACATTCCATTTACTCCAAAAGTAGTTTCATAATCCTTTGCTAAATTGAAATTATACTTAAAATCATAGGTATAAGTTTGCAGTTGCAGGTTTAAGCCTGGAGTGTCCGATTCTGTCGGATGTGTGAACTCCTTTCGATGGCTAAACTGATACCCAAGGTTCACAATCAGATTCCCGGTTCCAAGGCTAAAACTGCTGTTGTCGTAAATACGGTATAGCTGGACATGTTGGTGTAAGGTTGGAATTCCGTAAGAATTAAGTTCTGAGCCTGGAACTTCCGGACGATAAGCATCCGCATCGGTGATTTGTTTGGTAAACCGCCGGAACGAATCACGACTCCCATCCGGAATCGCCTGAAGGTCATCAAAAACCGAGGCATTTAAATAGGAGTATCCCCATGTTTTGTTCAAACCAATCATCACCCTTGCATCCTTTTCCTGAAAGTTGGTCGCATAGACCCGCCCATCGTGATGATTTTGATAATCTTTTGCCTCTTTGCCAGATAAAACAGTTCCCCAAACCACACCGTTCTGATTTCCCTGAAGCCGGAGTGATTCATTCAGTAAGCCATTATTTGTTCCATAAATAGTCGTAAATGAACCCAATGTTTGTCCTTCGGGCACCGGATTTGGAGAAATAAGGTTAACCACCCCTCCTATGGCATCTGAACCAAACGTTAAACTGGCCGGCCCTTTGATGATTTCAACCCGGTCGATGGAATTCTGATCCACTTCAATTCCATGTTCATCCCCCCATTGCTGACCTTCCTGGCGAATCCCATCCTGTAAGGTAATCACCCGGTTGTAACCTAACCCCCGGATAAAAGGTTTGGAAATATTCGGCCCTGTAGTTACTGCGCTTATTCCTGGTAAATTAGCAATTTCATCAATCACATTACCTGAGGCGGAATGTTCTTCAATAAAGGTTTTACTAATTGCTACCATTGGGATAGGGTTTCTCCTGATTTCAGTCGCTTTACTTACTCCTGTAATGATTACCTCCCCTGTCTCAATTGAAGCGGAGATCAGCTGAACATCCAGGACCGTTGTTTTTGCTCCGTTAAATGTCTGGTTCAATGTTGTATAGCCCAAATAGCTGATTTGCACCAAATATTTCCCCTTAGGTATTCGGTTTATGGTATATTTCCCGTCAATATCTGTAACGGTTCCCGTTTTAAGATCAGGAATTGAGATCAATACTCCGGGTATTGGTTTTCCGTCGGCCTTATCGGTGACGATGCCGGTTAAATTCCCTGCAATTTGATCTTCAACAAGGTCTTTTCTGATGGTACCAATTGAAAATGCAGATATATTTACAGACAGGAATACAAAACAAAAGAATAGCTTTAATTTCATAGTAATTTTAAAAGAAAATAATGCCCGATGGAGCAGAAGGAAATAAACAGAAGAAACCGGGAGGAAAAAACTATGAAAGTGGAGGGGAGCGGCCAGCTGACGAGATCAGAGAAACACTGTCAAAATTGACCGTATGGTTTATGAAGAAGAAATTAAATGTCAAAACATGGTCGAAGAAAACTGGCTGATTGATTTCCATGCTGTTAAAGCGCATGGCATCACAGAGTCCACATTTTTCAGATACGCTCTTGCCTGAGAATTGATGCTCTGTTTTGAATACCGCTGTTTCTGCTCCATGATGATGGGAATACAGAATAACCTGACCCGCAACAAAAAAGAGAAGAAGTACCCAGGAGTAGATAATATGATTCTTACGTTCTTTCAAATCAAAAAATAGAGTATTTAAACACAAAGCGAAATTAATCAATTAACCACCATATCACATTTGGGCAGTGTTATCAAGTTGTTAATAATCCATAAACCTTGAAAGTGCTCTAAAAGTTCAAAAAAGAATGATAATTGATTACTAAAGTTCAGTCAGTCTATAATCTTGTAACAGATAAGAATTTTAAAAATGATCGCTAAAAAATCAGGAAAAATCAGATTGGCAAATACCGGAACTTTCCAGGCGAGAAAGTCCCCCGGCCATTTACGGATGTCAAATAATCATAAATTCAGGGATATGGCGATGTTTATTCTGAAACTTATCGTCGTTTTAATTTGCATTTTCGCGATTTTTCGTCACCGTATTTTTAGATTAAGGTGAACTTAAGATTCCTTCATAAGACATTGTATATCAGTGGTTAGCATTGATTAAAGCAATCTTGCCAATAATCTGTGAGGCAGCCTCAGCGTCAAGGAGAATTTCACAGTTTGGATGGAGCTGGACAATGGATGCCGGAATGTCTGTTGTTACCGGTCCCAAGATTGCCTGTTCTATAATTTCTGCTTTATGGACTCCCTTGGCGATAAGAATCAGCTTCCTGCTGTGCATGATATTTTTTATTCCGCGTGTTAATCCGCCCAATACCGTTTCAGGCGGAACGTGTGTTTCACGGCGTACACGGGCTTCGAAATCGGGATCCATGGGCGAAACCCAGGTTTCACTTTCGAAGGGAGTCCCGGGCTGGTTAATCCCAATATGACCATTGGCACCAATCCCTAGCATCTGCAGGTCTGCTCCGCCACGTTCCGCAAGCCGTTGCTCAAACAACCGGCATTCAGCCTCAAAATCGTCAGAGAGGGTAGGAGGCATGATGAAATTCGCCTCAGGTATTCCCAGCGGACCCGCCAACTGATTTAAAATCATGGTGTAGCAACTTCCGGCATATTCCCGCGGCAGATTGGTAAGCTCGTCGACATTGAAAAGTGTAATCCGGGATACATCAAACGGATACTGAGCGAATATCCTTGAAACGAGGGCGTGCATTCCCATCGTTGTCTGGCCCGTCGAAAGGCCAATCACTGCTGTTGGCTTCTCAAGTATCTGGGCGATGATGCGCCAGGCAGCCACTGTATCAAATTCCTGCTCGTTTTTGGTAATTGTAATTTTCATAATTTTTATTTTTTTGAACCTGATAAATAATTGATTTAGAGGAGTTGCCTCGACCGGCATTGAAAACCGGATTTTAATCCGTTGAAACTGAAAAAAAGTAATCCGGAGAACCGTCGGTTCGATTCATCTTTAATATTCCGCACCAAAGGCACACCGTTTTCGAGACTGTTTTTATGACGAGAATTATATTCCATTATTACAAAATGAATCGTGCCAATGGCTCCAATCGGATTTTTTTAATCTTCCCTATTGATGCTTAAGTAAATCATTGAAAAAGTTATCGATGGAAAGAGCTGCCTCCGATTCGTCCTCACCATCAATGATTACAGATATTGTATCCCCGCATTGGATGGCCAGGGCCAGGATATTCAGCATACTTCTGAGTGGTACAACCTTCTCTTCTTTTTGAAGACAAATGCTTGATTTGAATTGCCTTACAAGTTTTAAAAGAGCTGTAGCAGGTCTGGCGTGAATCCCTTGCGGCGAAAGTATGGTATAGTCCTTTGAAATCATTTGATATCCTCCTTCAAATAATTGATTATAGTTTGTGGATCGTCCATTTCCATTACCGTTTTGAATACTTCCCTGGCTTTGGAAAGGCTGTTCTTAATCAGTATGTTTTTGATGGATGGAATTGACCCTGCACTCATTGAAAATTCATCCAGCCCCATCCCCGATAATAATAAGGCAGCCAGGGGGTCTGAGGCCATCTCTCCGCAGAGGCCGACTGGCTTGTTTTGTTTATGCGCCTGTTCGATCACGTAACTGATTAACCGCAGAACACCCGGATTAAAATGGTTGTATAACGCTGAAACTTTACCATTCATCCGGTCAACCGCAAGCGTATACTGGCATAAATCGTTGGTGCCAATACTGAAAAAATCAACCTCCCTGGCCAGGATATCGGCAATCAGAGCAGCACTTGGTATTTCAATCATAATGCCCAGTTCGATTGAACGATCAAAGTCAATACCTGCATTTTTCAATTCCAGTTTTACTTCGTTTACGCTCTCCTTTGCCTGTTTAACCTCGGATAGATTTGAAATCATCGGAAACATGATCTTCAAATTCCCAAAAACGCTTGCCCTTAATATCGCCCTGAGTTGTGTGAAGAAGATCTCCGGTTGATCCAGACAGATCCGGATCGCACGGTAACCCATAAAAGGGTTGTTTTCCTGTGGGATTCCGAAATAGGGGAGTGGTTTGTCACCGCCAATATCGAGAGTCCGGATGATCACCGGTCTGTTTTTGGATTTTATGGCTACCTGTTTATAAAAATTGAATTGCTCCTCTTCAGAAGGGAAGGAGTCCCTGCCCATGAAAAGCATTTCAGTCCGCAAAAGTCCAACCCCTTCACCCCCGTTTTCAAAGACCTGTTCCAGCTCTGCTGCATTCGAAATATTGGCATACAGCTTAAGCCGGTGGCCATCGGTGGTGATTGCAGGCAGGTCTTTAAGTGATCTTAATAAAGCCTTTTCATTCAAAATATTCACCTGTTTGGCTTTATAAACACCCATTATCTCTGATCCGGGGTTTATAATTAATTCTCCGGTTGTGCCATCAAGGATAACGGTCTCACCAATCCGAATATTCAAAAGTTCAGAACCACAGGCTACGACGGCCGGGATCCCCTTTGCCTTTGCAATGATGGCTGTATGGGAAGTCCGGCCGCCAAGCCGGGTGGCGAAGCCTACCACTCTGGTGGTATCGAGGGTTATGGTATCAGAGGGAGCCAGATCTTCGGCGATCAGAATCGTATTTTCGCCAAAATCCGGACCAAATGATGCTCTGCCGGTATTCAGGTTCCTTAAAATGCGGTTCCCGATATCCCGGAGATCTGCCGCACGTGCACTTAAATATTCATCATCCATATTCCGGAACATCTCAACAGCGGCATCAATAACTTCGATGACAGCATCATGAGCTGATCTGAAATGGTTCCTGATTTTCTCGTGGACATCTTCCGCTATTTGGGGATCCCCCAGGAATTCAACCTGGGTATCCAGAATATCCATATCTTCCGGCTTCAGATCAAAGCTCGTATTCAATCGGATTGTTTCAACTTCCCTGATTGCCGAAACAACTGCCTGATTGAATTTTTCGATTTCCAGCTCCCTGGCTTCATTGGTTTGGATGATAATTCCGGAAAGGCCGTCATCGTCTTTCTTCAGAATGTGTGCTATCCCGATCGAAATGCCCGGTGAGACTCCGGTTCCTTTTATCATGTTTTTGCCATCCATGGTTTAAGAAATAAGGTGTAAAATGCTTCCAATAAATCCCAGGGCCAGGATTCCAAGCAAAAGCCAGGTCGTTTTTACATTCCGTTTTACGAAATAGAAAACCAGGAAGGTAAGGGCCAGCGGGATCATGTTTGGCACTAGCTGATCCAGAACACTCTGAACGGCGACCTGCGATTCAGCCGAGCCAATATTTAAGGGCGTTTTAACCGGCATGAGCATGGCTGGCATAGCTCCGACTACCATTAACCCAAGGATTGAGGCGCCTTTGGTAAGCTTATCCATGATATTGCTTTTGGCCAGGTTCTGGAGAAATTTGTTCCCGGCTGAGTAACCAATAAATGTCAGGTAATACCGAAGCAGAAAATGGGGAATATTAAATATCAGCAGGAAAAGCAGTGGTCCAAGAATGCTCCCCTTTAACGCCAGTGAGACACCGACACCGGCAGCAATGACTTTGAGGGTACCCCAGAAGAATGAATCAAAAACACCCGCCAACGGTCCCATCAACCCGAGCTTTACACCGTTGATCGATTCTTTATCAAAATCTTCCTGCTGACAACTCTGTTCCTCCATTGCAGAAACAATGCCTAAAATAAGTGTTGAACCATGGGGTGCCGTATTAAAAAATGCCAGGTGCCTTTTCAACGCCCTGGCCATAGTGATTTTTGTGGTATATAACCGTTTGAGAACCGGAATGATCGAAAATGCAAAACCGGTATTCTGCCAGGTCTCAAAGTTGAAGTTCGCTTCCAGAGCCAAAGAGCGGAAGAAAACCTTCCTCAGATCGTTTTTCGAAATCAGCGAATTGGTGCTGTGTTCAGTTCCTTCAGGCATATCATCAAAACCCATGTCATCTGCCGTTGTATTTTTTTGTTGGGTTCCGGTAATGATCAGCGCAGCGATCACACCCAGTCCGCCAATGGCAATCATCGGAAGTTTAAGATAACTGGCCAGGATAAATCCCAGGAAGAAATAAGCGGCAACCTTGCTGTTGAACATCAGATTCATTAGTAGCGCAAATCCGACTGCCGGAAGCATGTTCCCTGCCACCTGTAATCCTGACTGTACCCATGGAGGGATCGCATCGAGAAACGATTTCATCACACCGGCGCCCAGTTGAAGCGAAAGAAAGATAATGAGCCCCATCATCAATGGCTTGAGTAGTCCGGAGGCAATATGAAGCCATTCAATTTTCCGGTAATTCCCCTCCTCTGCATATCGGTTAAACCGGCTGTTGAACATTGGACGGAAAACAAACAGTCCGCTGATGACCATTTCTGCTAAAATGGATACGGGGACGGCAATCGCCAGTGCAATTTCCGGACCTTTACCTGACATGATCGCAAAGGCGGTGCCAAGTACCCCACCGCTGATTACATCAGGCGGGATGGCAGCACCAACCTTTATATTTCCCATAAAGATCAGTTCCAGCGTTGCTCCGATGATTATCCCCTGGGTCATATCTCCAAGGACGATTCCAACCAACGGTCCAAGAACCAGCGGCCTGCTCAGCAAAGAGGTTCCCAGGAAATCTTCGAGGTGGCCGAACATTGCAATAAGTGTGATTAACAGATAGGTAATGATCACTTTAAGTCCTCCCTAAATTAAATGTTGCACCATTTGTTTCTTATCGGTCGGAACCTGCCTGATTTCGAGCTCCAGCCCTTTTTCTGCCATTTTATGAATGACCGCCATATCCTCTTCAGTTATCGCGATCGCCTTTGAAATAAGTTTCGCTCCCTCTCTTGTGCGGATACCGCCAAAGTTGACCGATTCAATCTGAGCCACCCCTTCAGCGAGGACGAAAGCATCATTCACACAATTAACGAGGATCAGGATCTTCATGTTTTTACTCCTCGGATCATTCAGCCAGGTTATTGCATTCTGCATGTTTAAAATCAACAATTTGGCCGAAGGTGGTTTGGCAAGTCCCATGGTCAACTTCAGAAAATCGTCTTTGGCAACCTGTTCATTGGCCACCATTAAACAGTCAATACCCAAAGCCGAAACCCAGGTGAATGCCACCTGGCCATGCACTAGCCGGTCGTCAATTCGTAATAATTTAATCATAGATCTCTTTGCTAGTATTTATTAGTTTATTTACAAAAACCATCTGCTCCCTGGCATTTTCAAGTCCTGTTTCAATAACCTTACAGACCGGAGTTTCCGGATCGGCAAGGAGGATATCGAGTAAAAGGGGAAGGTTCACCCCTGCCAGGATGTAGACATTCTCCTTCAGGCCAAATTGAAGGATCTGATTGGTGATGCTCCCCCCCATCAGATCGGTAAATACAATCAGCTCATCCTCCGGATTGATTTGTTTGAGAACATTCTGAATCTCCTCCTGAAGCGATTTATTCTCCTCCAGATAGGCCTGGATCAGGAATACATTTTCAGTTTCACCCAGGATCAGGTCGATGGATGATTTGATTCCGCCGGCAAATGTTCCGTGGGTGGCAATTAAGTATTTTCGCATAACTAAAATGTTGTATTTATATTTGAATCCGGATTACTGGCCGGCTGTCCATATAATAGCATTAGTGACCATCGTTTTGAATTCTACAGAATTGAGCAGGTGGGCATGGTGCCCCATGAGAAAGTAGACATTGCGTGCTTTCACCTTTTCGTTGACCCAGATCACGGGGTGATCTCCCATTTTGATCTCTGTAACTAAGGTGTAAGTTGATTCATCCACCGATGCAAGCACATGAACATTTGGCCGGGGATTCTTATCGAAGGTATACCACTCATCATCCGGAATTACAAAGGATGAAGGAACCCCTTTCATCACCGGATGTTGGTTTTCCTCCACATTTACTTTGGCTGATGTGGTGGCCGCAATATAGTTTTTGTACCTGATTCCCCCCATAAAACCGGAAAACCAGTTCCACATCGGATAGCCGTCAAATTCGCCCAGAAGTGAAGCATGGTGAAAACCGACCCAGCCGCCTTGTCCTTCTTCGATATATTTTATAAAAGCTGCTTTTGCCTGATCGGTCCACATGTATGGCGGATAATTCAGTTGCATAAAAACCTTGTATTTAGAGAGATAGTCTTGATTGATGAGGTTGGTGTTATTGACTACCGTGAATTCAAACCCTTTTTCATCGGCCAGTTTGTCCAGCCAGTCGAGGGCTGCCGTAACAAAACCTTCATGGTAACCTCCGCGTTCGGCAAGGATGAGCACTTTAAATTTGGGTGATATGGCAAACGAGTTTCCGCTAAGTGCAATGATCATTCCCAGAATTGCAATCATTTTGATGAATAAGCTTTTCATAAGTGAATTATTGGAAATTGTATATTTAATTCTTTTTTTGATGTTTTTCTGGGAATTCGTATTATCGATAAATTATTGCCCTAAAAAATATCTCGCATCCGTCAATTGATTGAGCTAAGTCGCAAAGAATTTTCGTTATCTCAAATGTCTGTCTGAATATATCTCGCAAAGCCGCCAAATTTTTCTTTGCGTCTTCGCGCCTTTGCGAGATCCTCTCTTTAGCTCCTATTTATCCGAAGACATTGCCGCCACAGCCTGCAGAAACCAACCTGTGTGAGGGATCCACTGTTCACTCCAGCGCCATTCATTGCCGTGATCTTCCATTTTAAAGTCGATGCCCAATCCGTCTCCAACCCCGTCTTTCCCCGTAATTCCATTCGATATGCCACCTCTGCCTGAGCCATGTCCGTACATCGAACTCATATAGGGGACATTATTTTGGCCGTAGCCATACATCAGGCAGATATTGAATGGATTACACCCCAATACCCATGATACCAGGTGACTGGCATATTCCGCCAGTTGCTGGTTCACGCCGAATGCGGCATGGCCGGGATAAACGAGTCGTCCGCCGATAATAGCCGCCGTAGCAAGCGAGCCTAACCGTGCATCTTCCCCCTGCCACCACCAACCA
>Ga0364886_10412_pt1 | contig 21551 bp, 19 predicted proteins | sample ExccelJu500001D3_4_FD_206926 | JGI IMG/M metagenome (GOLD analysis project Ga0364886, IMG submission 206926) | Enriched cells from Trout Bog Lake Hypolimnion, Wisconsin, USA - BchlTB.July23.5000.01.D3 | ecosystem: Environmental > Aquatic > Freshwater > Lake > Hypolimnion/Profundal zone | place... | reverse complement strand
TAAATAACATTTTGAATAGCGCTCATGCGGGTTTTACCGCTAGCCGAGGGCAACAACATAATGCCGGCTTTTTTATAGTCCTCGTACTGTATCCAGGCAATAGACCAGAAATGAGGAAACTGCCAGATAAACTGAGTACTGAATAATACGATAGCCACAAAGTCAATTCTACCCGTGGCGCAAACATAACCTATCATCGGAGGCAAGGCACCCGGAATAGCACCCACAAAAACCGCGATAGAAGATACTCTCTTTAAGGGAGTATAAATGAAAGCGTATGACAACAAAGATATAGCGGCTAAAACTCCGGCAATCGGATTAAAGAACAGTGTCAAAACCAAAATACCGGATATTCCCATAGCACCAGCAGCAACGATCGCCTCAAGCACATTCATACGCTCCATCGGCAACGGACGATTGCTGGTGCGGCTCATTAACCGGTCAATATCTCTTTCAATGATCTGGTTGATGGTGTTAGAGGCACCGGTAACAAGTATCCCGCCCAGGGCAAGCCAGAACAGATTGGCGATATTATAAAAACCGGTGGCGCCAAAAATATAACCTATCACCGCAGAGAACACGACCAGGAAGCTAAGCCTGAGCTTGGCCAGCATGGCATAGTCCTTTATCTTTTGCGAGATAAGGCTGATTGGGCTTAAGGTTATTGAAACCGCTTTAGACATGGTCTGTTTAAATACTATCTTTAAATTAATGAGCTGCTTCTCCGTCTTTCAAAGGCACATCCTGCGGCGTAAAGGCTCTGCCATTTACACTGTAGTCATAAGGCCACCTGTGAACTTCAGGTATATCGCCAGGCCAGTTACCATGTAGTCTTTCAACCGGTGCGGTCCATTCCAAAGTATTTGAATCCCATGGATTGGCGTATTCACCTTCCAGCTTTCTGCCTTTGAAAATACTATAGAAGAAGTTAACCAGGAACAACAACTGAGCTAAGAACACGATGATCGAAACGATACTCATGAACGCTGCCAGGTTATTGAAGTTATTGAAGGTTTCGAAGTTTGCATAAGTGTAATATCTTCTTGGCAAGCCGGTCATGAAGTGCATAGGGAAGAAGATACAGTAAGCTCCTACAAGAGTGATGTAGAAGTGTATCTGTCCGAGGGTCTCATTCATATAACGACCATACAAACGCGGGAACCAGTGATATACACCGGCAAACATGCCGAAGAAAGCCGCAATACCCATTACAATGTGGAAGTGAGCAACCACAAACATAGTATCGTGCAATTGAATATCAATTGAAGAGTTACCCAGGATGATACCTGTTAAACCACCAGAGATGAACATCGATACAAACCCGATAGCAAACAGGGCAGCAGAAGTAAGTCGCACCTTTCCGCGCCAGATAGTTCCTATCCAGTTAAACACCTTGATGGCTGATGGAATAGCTATCAATAATGTAAACAAAGTAAAGATTGCTCCCAGATTAGGATTCAACCCTGTAACGAACATGTGATGAGCCCAAACGATGAAAGACAAAATAAGGATCGCAATCAGTGAAAGTATCATCGCCTTATATCCGAATATCGGCTTGCGCGAATGCACAGCTAATACCTCAGAAACGATACCCATGGCAGGTAGGATGATGATATATACTTCAGGGTGACCTAAGAACCAGAATAAGTGCTCGAACAAGATAGGAGAACCGCCTTTGTAACCCAACAACTGTCCGTTGATGATGATGTTGTTCAGGTAGAAGCTGGTATCCAGTAAACGGTCAAACTCTAACAATACAACACCTGCTAAAAGCGCAGGGAAAGAAAGGATACCAACGATAGCAGTGAACATTAAAGCCCAAACGGTCAAAGGCAATCTCATCATGCTCATACCTTTGGTTCTTAGGTTCAATACAGTAGATACATAGTTCAGAGCACCTAATAATGAAGATGCGATGAAAAAAGTCATCCCCAGTGCCCACATATCAAACCCTAGTCCTGAACCCAGGTTAACACCTGTGTTTCTCATACCATTCAAAGGAGGATAAGCTGTCCAACCACCTGAAGCAGGTCCGGTTTGAATAAAGAACGAGAAAAGGATAACAACTCCTGCCATCAGGAAGAACCAGTAAGATAGCATATTAACGAAAGGCGAAGCCATATCGCGTGAACCGATCTGGAATGGAATAAGCAGGTTAGCAAAAGTACCGCTCAATCCACCTGTTAATACAAAGAATACCAGGATGGTTCCGTGCATAGTTATCAGCGAGTAGTAAAACTCCTGGCTGATCTTTCCGCCTTCGGCCCATTTTCCCAAAAAGCTTTCCAGAAAAGGGAAAGTTTCGTTCGGGAAACCCAGTTGTAACCGGAATAATACCGAAAGCAAACCACCTACAACGCCCCAGAACATACCTGTAATTAGGAATTGTTTTGAGATCATTTTATGATCCTGGCTGAAAATATATTTCGTCAGAAAGGTTTCCTCGTGGTGGTGTTCCTCGTGACCGTGGATGTGACCGGTATCTACACCGTGATCGACAGAATGAGCAGTTTCCATGTACAGTTATTTAAGTTCTCTCAAAAATTTATTTAGTAATAAGCATTGCGGTTGGCTTCTTCTCACCGGCTTGCGTTGAATCTGTAGCCGCTGCAGGAGCCACAGCTTCCTTAGGCTTGAAAGATTCATATAGCGGTGTTTGCTTACTCAACCATTCATCATATTCCTTTTGTGTAACAACTACTACCTCGCGCTCCATACCAAAGTGCGATTTTCCGCACAACTCGGCACAGGCTAATTCGTATTTGAATGTCTGCCAACGTGGTTGGTTGGTTTCAGGATTGATTCCCTGCCACCATGGCTGAGTGCTCAGATACTGACGCATTTCTTCGGTGGTCATGGTAGGTGTGAAATAAAACTCAGTTGGAGTTCCGGGAACACAGTCCATCTTAACACGGAAGTGAGGCAGATAAAAGCTATGAATAACATCCTGCGCGCCTAATTTCATCAATACCGGGCGATCTTTTACCAGGTAAAGTTTGTCAGACATAAAATCATCATGGCTCTTAGGATCGTTCCAGTTAATACCCAGTTCATTGGTCGGGGTGATATGCGCGGTGTCAATAATTCTCTCGCCGAACTTTCCGTCTTTGCCCGAGTAACGCAGCATCCAGTTAAACTGTTTGCCGGTAGCTTCAATAACCAGCATATCTTTCGAACGGCCATCCTTATTGAAGATACTGAACCACTCATACATACCCATAGCTATCAAAAAGGTAAGAACGATAGTAGGGATGATGGTCCAGACAACTTCCAGGGTATTATTGTGTGCGTAGAAATAAGCTTCCTCTACACGGCTTTCGTTGTAACGATAAGCAAAATAGAATAATGCCACCTGTGTAAGCACAAATACTACCAGGATAATGATCATAGTGATATTGAAAAGCGAATCTGTTTTCAGACCATGTATCGAGGCAGCCTTAGGAATCATCACCGGCATCAGCGCTTTGAATGCATAAGCAGAACCCGCCATCATCAGCACCAAAAAGGCAAGTAACAAATAGGCGTTAACACGGCTTTGGTTAACGTAACTTCTCTCCCCGTCTCTTAACTCAGTTGTAACCTCACTGGCCTTTGCCGTAAGCACAAGAACAGTGAATAACAGAACAACTATCGCAAAACTTAAAAATGCTATCATGATGATTTATGTTTCTTTCAGTTTATCAAATACGCATTATGAATATACTACTTCCAGCTTCTCGTTCTCTTTCAGGTAAGGGTCATTCTCAGGTATGATAGGACGCTTAGCAAGGTTATTAAAGAACATGAATAAGAACACTCCAAGGAACCCTGTGAATACCAGTAACTCTGACAATCCGATCGAAGAAAAAGTAAGTTCCGGTTTCTCCTCATCTTCACCCTCAGCCTTTGCGCCTCCGGCCTTTGCTTCTTCCATTTTCTCAGCTTTCTTTCCCTCTTTGGCTTCTGCATGCTCGGCTTCTTTGGCCTCAGTTGCTACAGGAGCTTCTTTAGCTTTAGCTTCGCCTTCACCCTTACCTTCTAACTTGGCAAATAAAGGAGCATATTCAGTTTCTTTTAATTCAGCCTTTTCTTTAGTTTCAACAGCCTCTTTGTTCCAGCCTGATTCAACGAAAGTATAGTTGAAAAAATCTATATAGTGACCAACGATCAACAGTGCTGCACCAAACCCGATCAACTTGAAGTTACGTTTTGCACCTCGTTTGATAAGCACTAACAATGGGAACAAAAAGTTAATACCCAGGGCCAGGAAAATAGTGAACTTGAAATATCCCGTTCCGAAACGTTTGATCCAGAAACCTGTTTCTTCAGGTATGTTGGCAAACCATTGTAACATGAACTGATCGAACCAAAGATATGACCAAAAGATAGAGAATCCGAACAACAATTTACCAAGATCATGAACGTGGTTTTCGTTTACTCTTTCAAGATATCCGCGTGATTTCAGGAAGATAACCAGTAAGATGGTCATAGCCCATGCAGCACAACCGTAGCTAGCAAAGTTATACCAGCCAAACAGGGTTGAATACCAACCGGTGTCAAGGCTCATGATCATATCCCAGCTGATAGCTGATTCGCTTACCGCAAATATGACGATGAAAGCAGCGCACAAAAGTTTAGATCTCTTATAGACCTTAGGATCTGTTTGATCTGTACGGGCAAAGAAGTTATTTAAAACAATTGACGAACCGGCCCAAAGTAAAGCATACAACAGCACGCGGCCCATCCAGAACCATGGAATGAAATAAACCATTTTGGTGGTCGTTTCGGGATTTACCGGCGAATGAAGGATATGGTAAACATGGCCATACAAATTATGAACCCCGAAATATCCCAGCAATAGTATCAGGAACAACATGAAACCACCGATACGGGCAAAAGCAGAAAGAGAAAGGAAAATTCTTTTCTCCAGCGTTTGCCAGCTACCGTAAGCTATCTGTCCTGCAGCAACAGCAAACATCCCAAACAAACCGATACCGGTAAAGTAGTAGGTGTTGGCCAGGATATTGGACCAAAAGCGCGCATGGCTATTATGAGGATATAGCAAAAAAGCCAGTGCTAAACCCAAAACTCCTGCCCCCATCATGTAGAAGAGAACCTTCTTTATCTGCGGGGTAAATTCAAACGTGTCCTTCATCGTATATCTATTTCAGTTATTTCTAAATGCCTAAATATTTACTTCGTTTTTGCAGGAGTTGCTGCGGCAATGGCTCCAGCCCCGTTATCATCACCTTCAATGCCTGCTAAACTCTTGATGTAATGAATAACCTGCCATCTTTCTTTAACATTCAACTGAAACCCGTAACCACCCATCATATTCTTTCCGTAGCTGACCACGTAAAAAATATTGCCGTCTTTAACCTGTGGTAAACGTGTTTTATATGCAGGAGGTCTGCTGGTGTAAGGACCATCACCACCACCCGGCAGCTCTATCAATTGTCCGTTTCCTTCACCTTTCACACCGTGACACGGAGTACAGTTGATGTCATAAAGTCTTTTTCCTTCTGCTTTGTTCTCGTCAGTATATGGAAGCGGGTCTTTTATCTCATTGCCTGAACGATCAAACTCTTCCTGCCATTTTTCTGCTGAATGAGTATAATGGTTCTTCGAAATATAGCTCATCAGATAAGCAGGATTGCTTCTTACTGAAGAATCAGATGGGATATATCCGTACGGAATGGTTTTCTCAGCCGGTTTACGTGCCGACATCGAGTCACCTTCCGGCGTAGGGATATCACTGGCCACATACGCCTTGTAGGAATTAGAATAGGTCATATCTGGCATGTAAATTCTGCCCGGTGTCTTCGGATCTCTGCCGCATGAAGCTAAAACTAAAGCTAGTGCTACAACAGGAATCAATTTTATAATTTGGTTTCTCATCTTCGTTATTAGCGATTTCCGTTTTTATAATTCTTCGTTTTCAGTAAACACCTTGTCTTTTACTTCAACTGCCCCTTCGCTGGTGCAAAGGCTTTTAATCGTGCTTAGTTCAGCCTCGCTCAGTTTTTCTGCATCGAAAACCAAAGCAAAGCGGTCATCAGTTGTTCTTTTGTCAAAAATTCTTGGAACACGTCCCGGCCACAGGCGGTTTCTTACCAGGTAAGTAAGGGTCATGCCCCAAGCCGAGAACAATACAGTCAACTCGAAAGTGATTGGAATGAAAGATGGAAGCGGCCAGTAAGGTTTTCCACCCACGTTCAATGGATAGTTATAAGTCATTACCCAGGTCATAAAAGCGAGTGCTACGGTTGTTCCTGTGGCACCGAAAATAAAACCCGCAGTGTGCAAACGGGTCTCGCGATACCCCAGCGCATCTTCCAAACCGTGAACCGGAAACGGAGTAAGGCTTTCGTAAATTGAAATTCCCTTTGCTCTGATGTGCTGTATGGCATGAAGATAAACTTCTTCATGATCCCAGAGACCTACAACAAATTTGTTTGATTCCATATTCTTATTTAAACAGTCCTTTATTTTTTTCAATTCCGGTAATAACCCGATTCGGTTGCTACTGGCTCTTAATTTTTAGCGTCCTTATCCAGTGGTCCAAAACTTTGAAGTCCTACAAAACCTGCATTATCAGCTGTGGCTGATTTAGCTGCTTTAGCTCTTTCAACTTTTGCCACTTCAGATGAAATACGGAAGATGGCTTTTACTTCGGCGATAGCTATAACCGGGAAGAAGCGGCAGAACAACAGGAACAAGAACAGGAACACCGAGATTGAGCCTAAATAGATACCCCAATCCACCCATGTTGGAGAGAAATAGTTCCAGCTTGATGGCAAATAATCATCAGCCAAAGATGTTACGATGATAACGAAACGCTCGAACCACATACCGATGTTAACGAAGATAGAAAGAATGAAAGTTGCCCACAGGTTTCTTCTGATACTCTTGAACCAGTAGAACTGCGGAGAAATTACGTTACAAAGCATCATGGTAGAATAAGCCCAGAAATACTTACCCAACAAACGGTTGTAGAAAGCGAACTGCTCATACATAAAACCTGAATACCAGGCTATGAACAACTCGGTTAAGTAAGCGATACCTACTATCGAGCCGGTAAGCACGATGATCTTGTTCATCGACTCAATGTGATTGATCGTGATATAATCTTCAAGACTAAACATCTTACGAACGATCAGCATCAGGGTTTCTACCATGGCGAAACCTGAGAAGATAGCGCCGGCAACGAAGTATGGAGGGAAGATAGTAGTGTGCCATCCCGGGATAACCGAGGTTGCGAAGTCGAAGGATACTATCGTGTGAACCGAAAGAACCAGGGGAGTAGAAAGACCGGCCAATACCAAAGATAATGATTCGAAACGCTGCCATTGCTTAGCATTACCTTGCCACCCAAAACTCAGAATATTGTACATCCACTTTCTGAATTTTCCTTTAGAACGGTCGCGGATCGTTCCGAAATCAGGCATCAAACCCGAATACCAGAATAAAAGCGATACTGAAAAGTAAGTCGAAATCGCGAACACATCCCAAAGAAGCGGAGAGTTAAAGTTTACCCAAACCGGGCCGCGGGTATTCGGTACAGGAAAGATAAAAGGAGCATCCCAAACACGACCCATGTGGAAGATAGGGAACATACCGGCACAGATCACAGCGAAGATGGTCATCGCCTCTGCAGCACGGTTAATACCAGTTCTGTAACGTTGACGGAACAACAAGAGGATAGCTGAAATTAAAGTTCCGGCGTGACCGATACCGATCCACCAAACGAAATTGGTGATATCCCATGCCCAACCGATAGTTTTATTCAATCCCCAGGTTCCGATTCCGAACCAAACAGTCCAGGTTAAACAAAAAACAAAAAAGCAAGCGCCGGCACCGGTAAGTAAAGTTGCTATCAGCCACAAAGGAGTGATCCTTTCGGTAGGAGCAACCAGATCATCGGTGATCTTGGTATAGTTCTTGTCTAACCCATTGATTAGAGGTTCCCGGAATTCTGATTCGTATGCGTGCATTTCTAAAAATTAATTCAGTTAAAAAGTTAATCAGTGATATTTATATATTACTATCTGTTACGATTTATTGTGATAGTAATCAATTACCTCGTATTTCTTCTCCTCTTCACGGTTTCTTACCTGGGTCAGATAAAGAACGTTTGGCATCGTGTGAATTTCTTCAATAACACCGAAGGCTCTCTCATCCAGAAACTTCTTCGTCACTTCACTTTCTTTATTGTTTCTGTCGCCGAAGGTAATGGCGTTGGTAGGACATGCAGTTTGGCAAGCTGTGTGAATGTCGCCGTATTCTTTTACAGTTCCATCAACATCAAGCTTAAGGCCGGTCAATACGCGGTTAGCCTTTTTAGCTTCAAGTTTACCACCTTGCAAACGCTGAACACAGAATGAACATTTTTCCATGACCCCTCTTGAGCGAACTGTAACATCCGGATTCAATACCATTCTGGTCAAAGGCTCATGCATCTCAAGCGTAGTGCCGCTCAACGGACGGTTATTATCAGTACCCCACTTCTTATCGAAAGAATCGGCCTGTTGATAATCATACCAGTTGAATCTTCTTACTTTATAAGGACAGTTGTTAGCGCAGTAACGGGTTCCGATACAACGGTTATAAGCCATCTGGTTCAGGCCTTCGCTGCTATGGTTAGTAGCGGCAACAGGACAAACGTTCTCACAAGGCGCGTTATCGCAATGCTGACACATTAATGGTTGGAAAACCACATCCGGGTTATCAACTTCACCGGTATAGTAACGGTCAATACGCATCCAGTGCATTTCACGGCTTCTGGTTACCTGGTCTTTTCCAACTACAGGCACGTTATTTTCCGCATTACAAGCAACCACGCAAGCACCACAACCGGTACAAGTGTTAAGGTCAACTACCATGGTCCAGTGCGGGCCCGGGTAATCATGCTTGTCGTAAAGAGTGATCATATTCTCCAATATCTCCTTACGGTCTTCATTTCCGGCGTTAGCGTCTTTTTTGTATTCGTGCAGTGTAGTTTCCTTCACCGTCTTTCTGGTCTTAACACCACCCAGATCCTTCATTGTGATGTTGAAGTGGGTTTGTGTAATAGCTAACTGCTCTGTATTACTGGTCTTGTCAATACTTGCTTTGGCAACATTGATAAAGTTTCCATCCTTATTCACCAGGAATTGGAAAGCAGCTTTACCGTTCTGCAATTCTTTGTTGGCAATGCCGGTTCTTCCGTATCCTAACGCAACACCAAAAGTTCCGTCTGGTGTACCGGGAACGCCTACTACAGGTAATTCAAGCACCTGGCCATTTACAGTAAGCTTACCTATGTAATATCTCTTTTCTTTGAAATCAGCATCAAAGCTATAGCCTTTCTTCACTAACCACTGTGGGCTGACAAGAATGTAGTTATCCCAGGTAATTTTCGAAACCGGATCCGGTAACTCTTGTAACCATGGATTATCTGCCCAGTATCCATCACCAATAGCGATTGATTCGTAGAATTTAACCTGTCCGTCATTACCCAAAGAATCTGCAGTGGCGGTAACTGATGCAACTGCTTCTGAAGCACCTGCTGCACTGTAAGAACCAGAGCCGGTAGCCGGAGTTTCAACCTCTCCATCTGCTACAGCCAGATCCCAGAAAGACCAGAATGCACCACTGTGACCTGCCTTGGGATATACATTAGACTCCCAGTATTTTTGAATAAAATCGTAGTATGAACCTTCTTTTCCTGCCCACTTTAAAAGTGTTTCCTGGAAAGGACGGGTATCAAATAATTTAGTGATAGCCGGTTGTGCTGTGTTAAATATCCCTGCTTTAGGTTCAGCATCGTTCCAGTTTTCTAACCAGTGGTTATCAGGTGTAACATACGCACTTGCCAAAGAAGTTTCGTCCTGGCGATTGGCAAAGGTTACGGTAACATCGGCTTTCTTCAAAGCTTCAGCTAAACCCTTAACCGGAGAAGTAGAAACAGGATTGCTTTCGTAGAACAGCACACCTTTAATAGTGCCACTGTTCAAACCTTCTATCAATGAAGTGATCGCTTTATCAGAACCTTGTTTGGTGTTATACGGACGGTCCCAGGTAATAGTAGTTCCGTAGTTACCCAAAGCGTTATTAATGGCATTAACCAATAACTGAGCGCTGGTATCGTTAGAACCGGTCACTACCAATGAAGTGCCCTTAGCTTCCAAAAGTTCTTTAGCGGCTTTACCAACCTTTGCATTTTTAGCACTACCGCCCGATACAATTACGTTGTAAAGGTCAACTAAAGCGTTTAACTCTTCTGAAGGTTTAACTGCAATGCGTGTATCAGATTTGTAACCGGTGATGGTAGGAACCGACTCAATTTGAATGTGACGGCTCATCTCTCTCTTATCAGATGATACTCTTCTGTTGATCGCATAATCAGCAGAGAATTCAACCGGGGATAACCAGGTGCCGAGGAAATCGGCGCCTACACCTACTATCAATTTCGCTTTGGCAAAATTGTAAGAAGGGATCAAACGTTTGCCAAATGATTTCTCATTGGCATCCAGTATGCCTGAATAAGAAATACCGTCGTATTGTAAATGCTCAAATTTGCTTTCGCCAACCAACTTCGCAAATTCAGCAATAACAGCTTTGGTAGATGGGGAGATAATAGTTGAAGAGAATAATACCACTTTACCGGCGGCAGCGGCTGATTTCAGCTTCTCTCCTATTTCTTTGTCAGCAGTTTCCCAGCTAACATTCTCGGTTCCTCTTTTCGGACCTTTAAAGCGGGCTCCGTCATATAAACTCAAAACCGAAGCCTGCGCACGGGCGTTGGTTCCACCCTTGGTAACGCGGGCGTTTTTCAGGTTTCTGCCTTCTACCTTAATAGGGCGTCCTTCTCTTGTTTTTACCAAAACTGCGCAATAGTCTCCTCCCTGAAAGAAAGTAGTTGCGTAGAAGTTGGCAATACCAGGTGCAATTTCTTCAGGTCTCCATACATATGGAATTGATTTGCGCACAGGCATTTCGCAACTGGCGGCTATGGTAGCTGCTGTTACGCTAAATCCCAACATCTTCAAAAAATCCCTTCTGCTTGAATTGCCCAGGGAGATAGGTTCAGTGATAGAACTTAACACAGGAAGATCTTCGCTGAACTCCTTCTCAGCTAACTGACGGAAGCCTTCCGACTGTTCCTTTTCTTCTATCCCTTTCCAGTAAATTTTTTCAGCCATTGCTTTATGTTGATCGTTATTCTTTAAAATAATACTATTAGTAGTGGCATTTTTGACATTCAGTTCCACCAATGGATTCAACCGTTACTTTGTCTATAGTCTTGTTCTTGAGGTCTTCATGAAGTTTTGTATAGGTGCTGTAATAGTTGTTAGATGCAAACTGCACTTCAGTTTGTCTGTGGCAGTTGATACACCATCCCATTGAGAGCGGAGAATACTGATAAACCTGGTCCATTGTTTCGATAGGACCGTGGCAGGTTTGGCATTGAACCTTACCGGCATTTACGTGCTGAGAGTGGTTAAAGTAAACGTGGTCTGGCAGGTTATGGATACGAACCCATTCAACCGGTTTTTGTTTGCCGGTATAAGCTTTAGTGGCCGGATCCCACCCAACTGCAGCGTATATCTTGGCAATTTCTTCAGTTCCGTATTTTGGACCCTTGCTTACCTGCTTGTGGCAGTTCATACAAGTGTTCAAAGAAGGAATGTTCGAGTTCTTGCCTTTGTTAGCAGTTTGGTGGCAATACTGGCAATCAATTTTGTGAGTTCCTGCATGTAATGCATGTGAGAAACGGATAGGCTGGTCGGGCTGGTATCCTTGTTGGCGGCCTAAATGCACACCCGCATCAACAGTAACGTAACCTCCGTAAACAAACAAAATCAATCCTACAGCTACGATGAAGTTAGGTTTTTTCCAGAAAGGAATTTTAACCTGAGCTACAACACCTTTCTTCTCATCAATGATCTTATCTAACCTGTTGGTTACACCGATCAGGATGGCAACAAGCACTACCAGGAAGATAACGAAAATATAGAGTGTTGGGCTGCCTGAGTCGTCTTTTCCGGCCGGAGTTCCTTCTATCTTGCCGGTTGCTCCGGTATTACCACCTACACCAATGTCAGAATTCTCGACGTAAAGCAGGATGTTATCAATATCCGCGTCTTTCAACGTGGTAAAGAGGTTCATTTCTGCAGCACGGCTATGGCGCATATCAACAGCATACTTGTAACCACCATCAACGGCGTCGTGCCAGTTGTGGATCCAGGTATGTAGCCATTGGTTGCCGGTCTTGCCTTTAAAATCGCCGGCAGCGTCCCAACGCCCCGTTACTCCTTTAAGGGCAGGGCCAGTGCCATCCGCAGTCGGATTATGGCATGCAGCACAATTGCTTTTAAATAATGCTCTTCCATCAGCCCATTTGGCCTTGTCAACTTCGGCGTTGGATACCAACATCCCAAAACACAGGATTACAGTCAATAAGGTGGAGAGAGAAAGTTTTTTCGATGCTTGCGCGTGGTGTTCTAATATCATTTGGCAGAGAAATGTCATAGAATAGGTAAAAAAATGCGGGGCAAATATGGTTACGCGTGTTTAAAAAACCAAAATTTGGACAATAAAATTTCGGACAAAATATTATTTGGAATAGATTTAAACAAGCACCCTATTGTAAGGCATTACAAGGGTTTCAGCCGATAAAAAAACATTAAAATAAATGTGCATTGTTGAAATGTGCATAACAACCAACACATAACTACACCGCCTGAGAGGCAAATTAACAAAAAGCTGACCTATGATAAACCTCAGTCTGAAGGTTGATAAACGTCAAAACACTGAAAGGAGCTGAAATACCTTTTAGCCTAAAATACAATGGCAAAAGTGAATTAAAACTTACGAATAGTGAAGTGGAAAGTGGTGCCTTTACCGGTTTCACTCTCAAACCAGATCTCGCCATTGTAATATTCTACAATTTTCTTGCATATAGCAAGCCCGATTCCGGTTCCGTCGTATTCATTTTCGTTATGCAGACGTTTGAACATCTGGAAAATAGTGGCAGAATATTCCTTCGAGATACCTATCCCGTTATCATGTACTGAAAAAGTATAATAATTTAGCGAGTTGGTCCAATTAATGCTGATCTCAGGTTTTTCGCTCTTGTTAAATTTCAATCCATTGGTTATCAGGTTCTGAAATATGTGGTACATCAGGGAAGAATGCACATTATTGATCAAAGGCAACTCCTTGCTTATAACCACCTCTCCCTGAACCGCCTTCAGTTTTTCACTCAACTCAAACCTTACGGTAGTAACAACATCATTCAAATTGACCGGGGTTGGATTAGGAAGATTAGTACCAATGCGGCAGTACGACAATACATCATCGATCAGCCTTTCCATACGCTTGGCTCCGTTCCGGGAGTATTCAACAAACTCCTTTGCCTCAGGATTTAAAGAGGCAGAGTGCTTGCTGGCCAATAAACTCATAAAGCTGGAAATATTCCTCACAGGAGCCTTTAAGTCATGCGAAATGATATAGGCAAACTGCTCCAGATCAGAGTTTGACCTCTTTAACTCTGTGGTTTGGAAAGACATTTGCTGCTGTGAAGATTCCAATTCATCTTCAGCTTTGCGGCTGTACAATACCAGTTGATAAATCGCCGAGGCGGCAACCAGGAACTGAACTACCAGGCCGATATGGAACATCATGACCTGCTGCTCGGTGCTCAGGTAGTATGCCGAAAAGTAAGGGCTGATATAGGACACCGAAAACATCAGTACCATCGATAATCCTACGCCCAGGGTTATAAAGCCTGAATTTTTAAGGTCGTAGATCAAAAAAGGAATGATCATGGCTACCAGGAAAAAGCTCTCGCTATGCGCCATCGGGCCCATAACAAGCATACCCAGATACAGCAATACATTCACACCAATCATAAAAGTGATCCGCGATACATTGGTGTAATTAAAGCCATTCATGAAAATTACAGCCACACACAGCAAACTCATCAACAAATTGGCATTCAACCAAAACCACTTTTCCCATAAAATGGCCATGGTAAGGTAAACCAACGATGCTATAAAAGCATTGATAGTGATAAAGTTAGTGATACGTATATACTTTTTTTGGTGCTTTCCGGTGACAGATTCTGCTCCGAGATTGAGCAGGTTTTCATAAAGCGATACCAATGGATTCATCTCATTGGCCTTCACCGTCTCCGAGTATTCAACCGTTTTATCAGTCAAATTAAGCCCCACTGTGCTATCTTGAAAATTAGCCATGAAAAATCATTTTAAACACACACCCACTATTACTTTACTATCGGGGGATTAAAAAGTTACACTATCTGACACATATTTTTTCCTTGCATAGCAATGATAAAGCAACAATACGCTCATTGGGTTTGGGGGGAAACCTAGATTGCTAACTTAACAATATTTTCACGAAATAGGTTTCCTGAGGACATAATTTTTTCAACTCCCCATGGCAACTTTGACTTTTAAGACAACACCAAAGACCCTAAACTAAGGTAGCTTTAAATAATTTAAGCAGTTTTGTAAAATATTCTGTCTTTACCCCCGTCTTTCATTCCATACAGGAAAGGACTATGGTTAACTTAAATATCACAATGGCCGATACCCAGAACGACTCTATCCGGCTAACCGTTGAAAAGGAACGCAAACGCTTGCTGGATTTCATTCGTAAGCGGGTGCCCACTCAGGAAGATGCTGAAGACATTCTGCAGGATGTTTTCTTTGAATTGGTCAATACTTACCGCCTCATGAAGCCCGTGGAGCAAATTGCATCATGGCTGTTCACAGTGGCCCGGAATAAAATAACCGACCGCTACAGAAAAAAGAAGCCTACCTCACTAGAAGGCCACTTTGCTACTCGTGCAGGAGATGATGGCGACAGATTGGACATTTCAGATTTTCTGCCCTCTAACAGCAATTCGCCCGAAACCGAGATGATGCGCGAAGCCATTACAGAAAGCTTGATGGCAGCATTGGAAGAATTGCCTGAAGAGCAAAGGGAAGTATTTATCATGCATGAAATTGAAGACAAGAGTTTCCAGGAGATATCGGAAATAACCGGGGCTAATGTGAACACCCTGCTTTCAAGAAAAAGGTATGCCGTATTGTTTTTAAGAGAACAGTTGCAAAGCCTGTATAACGACTTATTTAATACTTAATTATTTAGCCCGCGGGTTGGCACCATAAGGGCATAAACACTAAAAACTAAACTTATGAAATGGATATTTAAAGGAATCGGGGTGGTTGGCTTAATTGCGCTGGGTATATATTTATTAGGCTACGGAACTATGTGGCTGTGGGGCTTCGTAATGGTTGACCTGTTTCACCTGCCTGCACTTGATTTTTACCACGCCCTTGCGCTGTTGTTGTTATCGAAGATCCTGTTCGGGGGTTTCAGGGGCCGCGCACACTGGGGTGGACGCAAATACTGGAAGGCAAAATGGGAAGGTATGACGCCCGATGAACGCGAACAATTCAAAGCCCGCTTTGCCGAAAAATGCCGCCACAAATGGGGCCGGGTAGAGGTAAAAGTTGAGAAGAGCGAATAACAGCTTTACAATATTTGGGTAAAGGGTTGGATGGGGAACTGTTCAGCCCTTTTTTATCGCTTAAAGTTCTGAGCGGGGTTCCGCATCCAATGCCATTGACTTAACGATATTACCTCAGTTCGACCCCGGATGGGGTCGTATATTTATAGCTGGGATGCGCACTACAAAGCTTCAACCCCGGACGGGGTCGCATATGACCGACTTCATAAGTTCGGCTTAGGTCAATGACATTGGTTCCGAATCGCACGTTTTCTTATAAAGTAACGCTAGTTCGAACTAGTGGCCAAGCCGGGCCCAACCGTTGGTATTTCAATTGGTAAATGGGTTACCGGGTTCAATTTCTCGCTCTTTACCAGGATGCGCCCCTTGGCATAATAATTCATGGTGATATAAGGGATTCTTCCCTTGCCATTTGCCGGTATAAGAAAGTGGGTTTGCTCATCCAACACTTTAAAGGCTATTTCAAGCGTTGGTGCAGGAGCATTCTTCTCCCTGATTTCAGCTTTTGAATTATCAGGAGAACTTAAACCCAAAGGGAGAGGAAAAACAAGGGCAACCCCAACAGTCTCTCTGTTAAGTTCATCAATCGGCTTATAACTTTCTTTGTTGTATCTGTGCAGTCTTAAAAAAGCCGCCGCAGTTACCTTTGTAACACTGTCGTCTACAGCTTTCCACTGGCCGGGCTCCGTAGCTTGTTCAAAAAATTTAGCGCTTTCGGTGTACGTGCTATAAATAAACATACTATCGCTATGTGCCTGCTCAGGGCCATATTGAGTAACACCTAATACTAAGAACATTAAAGATGGAAACATACTCTAAAGGACTTTACGGTGACTAAATGTGCTTTCAATTTAGGGCTCCTGTAGCATACTGTCAATCGCCCAAAAAGGTTCTTAGTAAAGAACAATGTACAATGGAAGTCAGACACAAAAAATCAAGTTCCGACAACGCCGGTTATTACCCATCCCCAAAACAAAAAACCCTTACCTGTAAGGCAAGGGTTCTTCAATATCTATTAATATAAAATTATGCTTCTTCTGTAGCTTCTACTTCTTCAACCGGTGTGGCAACTGCGGGTGCACCTTTGGTGTTTACCTTGATAGTTACATGGTTGCTTCTTTTGCGAAGACGGTAAGCACGGCCTTGTGGAGCTGGCAAGAAACGCTTCAGCATGGTGCCGGCATTCACCTGTATCTCAGAAACGATCAAATCGTTATCTTCTGGTTTCAGGTTGTTCTTTTGCTCCCAGTTGTTAATGGCGCTCTTCAACAATTTCTCCAGTTTCTGCGAAGCTTCCTGCTTGCTGAATTTAAGGATGGTCAAAGCGTCAAACACCTTTTTGCCGCGGATAAGATCGGCTATCAAACGCATTTTGCGGGTAGAGGTGGGGTTATTTCTTAAATGTGCTACTGCTTCCATGATACTATGTCTTTTGAAATTCTGATTATTATTTTGTCGTCAATCATGAGACGCAAAATTTTGCGTCTCTACGTATTATTTAACTTTCTTAGATGAATGTCCCTTGAAGATACGGGTTGGAGAGAACTCGCCCAATTTATGACCTACCATGTTCTCAGTTACATAAACAGGTATGAATTTGTTACCGTTGTGCACTGCAAACGTATGGCCTACCATTTCAGGAACTACCACCGAAGCACGGCTCCAGGTTTTAACAACCGTTTTCTTTCCGCCATCATTCATCTTGCTTACTTTTTTAGCCAGTTTGAATTGAACGTAAGGGCCTTTTTTTATTGAACGTGCCATCTGCTTATATTAAATTTTAAATTTTGAATTTGGTTTACTGATTATTTACTTCTCTTTGATACAACATATTGAGAAGTAGTCTTTTTAGGCGAACGGGTTTTGTATCCCTTAGCCTTTAACCCTCTGCGGCTACGTGGGTGACCACCTGATGCACGGCCTTCACCACCACCCATTGGGTGATCGACAGGGTTCATCGCAACAGCTCTTGTGCGCGGACGACGACCTAACCAACGCTTACGGCCGGCTTTACCCAAACTTTGCAGGTTATGATCTCCGTTAGAAACGGTTCCGATAGTTGCAACGCACTCTAATAATATTCTTCTTGTTTCGCCTGAAGGCAACTTGATGATCGCATATCTGTCTTCACGGGCTAATAACTGAGCTGATGCACCTGCGCTACGAACAATTGTGCCGCCTCTGCCCGGATGTAACTCGATATTGTGAATGATAGCACCCAGTGGAATTTCAGCCAGGGTAAGTGTATTACCCAATTCAGGTGGAACACCTTTACCGGCAATTACAGTTTGTCCAACTTTGATACCTGCAGGAGCCAGGATATATCTTTTTTCTCCGTCCGGATAGTGAACCAGGGCAATAAACGAAGTTCTGATCGGATCGTATTCAACAGTGGCAACTTTTCCGGGAACATTTGCCTTGTCTCTTTTCCAGTCAATTAAACGATAACGTTGTTTGTGACCACCACCGGTATAACGCATGGTCAGAGCACCGGCACTGTTACGGCCGCCGCTTTTTTTGTGAGGAGCCAAAAGGCTTTTCTCAGGAACGTTGGTGGTGATTTCATCGAACGAGAGGAGTTCGGTAAACCTCATGCTCGGGGTGTAAGGACGATACTTCTTAATAGCCATTGTATTCTTTTTAAATCCCTTTTGTCTTATCAGTGGTTGGATATCCACTTTAGTTAAAGAATATTTTTAAGTGTGTTCATGTGTTTAAGTGTTCATGAGCGCATGTTATTTCAACCTTTGCACCTTAACACTTGCGCACCCTGGCACATTTTTATACTGATCCGTAAAAGTCTATCACTTCACCTTTCTTCAGGGTTACGTGAGCTTTTTTATAAGCAGCCTTAATACCCGTAGCAACACCACGTTTAGTTTGACGGCTCTTTTTCTTACCAACGGTTATCTGTGTGTTCACAGTGTCAACCTGAACATTGTAAGCAGCTTCAACTGCTTTCTTGATTTCAAGTTTGTTGGCGTCCTTATTCACTTTGAAAGCATACTTCAGCAATTTTTCGCTGCTTTTGGTAGACTTTTCAGTAACGATTGGTTTTATTAATACGCTAGTTGCCATGGTGATTTCCTCCTCAGATATTAGTTGTTCGAGAAATTAGATTCTAAAGTCTTAATTGCAGTTTCGCTTAAAATAAGCTTCTTGCAATTCATGATATCATAAATGTTCAGGTTCTTCACCTCTGTAACTGAAACTGTGGTCAGGTTACGTGCCGAAAGTAAAGTGTTCTTGTCACCTCCATCTACAACGTATACAGCCTTTGTTCCGGTCAGATTCAGGCTTTTCAAAATAGCCGCAAAATCTTTGGTTTTAGGAGTTGCAATGGTAAAGTCTTCGATAACGATCAGGTTACCGTCTTTTGCTTTATAGGTTAAAGCGCTTCTCTTAGCGATATCCTTTACTTTTTTATTCACCTTGATATCATAAGAGTGAGGTTTAGGACCGAAAGCACGGCCACCACCTTTCACCAAGGGAGATTTCATTGAACCTCTACGGGCACCACCGGTTCCTTTCTGACGGAATGCCTTTTTGGTAGTACGGGATACTTCCCACTTTTCTTTAGACTTGTGAGTTCCCTGACGTTGAGAAGCCAGATAAGACTTTACAGTCAGATATACTGCATGGTCATTAGGCTCAACACCAAAAATTTCATCCGAAAGAGTTAACTCTCTTCCCGTTTCTGCACCGCTTTTGCTTAAAACTTTTACCTTCATAATTCTAAAATTTATTCGGTATTATACACCTTCCCCAAAAAGGGAACGCAAAAATAAACTTTATCAACAGAGTTACAAATATTTCCTGAAAAAAAGAACAATGCCGGCCCCGCGCCCTTTACCGCCTTATGAAAAAGCCCAACAACTTCTCTCAACAACTTATAACTAAAAAGAAAAAAATATACCCCGTAAATGCTGAATTACGTCAATATCTGGCCGAAAACCGCCGTGAAATAGCACTTCCGGTCACTTATTCCGATCTCAGGCACTTTAACGGAAGCATTCCAATCCGCGATAAAAAAGGGAACGACACGCTTTGGGAGGCCGCCCTTTATTCTCAAAATGAGCTATCACATATCCACGAAGGCCTGAAACAGATATACTCTATTTTAAAGAGCGGAGGTGATTCTTCAGTGCATACCCACCTGTCTGTTGAGCGAATCGACTATTGCACCTTCGGCAACTCAAACCCCTTTCGCATTAAAATCGTGAATGATTTTAACGATAACTACGATTACTTCTACATCAAACAAGCCGATTCCTCCCGGATTTACGGCCTGGAGCTTGAGCATATATTGTCGCCTGCGCGAATCAATTATTTTGTCGACGACCGTACCTTGGTTGAAGAACATATTGCCGGTATCCCCGGAGACCAATTCATGCGTTCATACCTGCAAAATCCCGAGTTTAATAAGGTGCGCATAGCCAAAGAGTTTGTAAAATTCAACGAACGGTGTTTTGTCCGTTTGCTGGGTGATATGCGCAGCTATAACTACGTGTTTGATATTACACCCGACTTTGAAGAAGTGCAATTCAGGATCAGGCCTATAGATTTTGACCAGCAAAGCTACGAGGGCAGGAAAAACCTTTATCTGCCGCAATTCTTTAAAGAAAATGTTGAGCTGGTTGAGCTCACCCTCGAACTACTGACTCCGGAGACCATTCGTCAGTATCAAAAGGAAGAAAGAACATTAATAGCCCGGCGAAATATTTCATCACATTTCAGACTCAACCAACTCATCACGGTGATGGACCGTGACACCATTTCTCCACCGGAAAAAGTTCAACAGTTGGCTAAAGAACTGGCCACCCATTACAAAAATGACCTGTTCCTTCAATGCCAAAGCATGGGGCAATTGGTAAAAACCAGCCTCGTCGTTTTAACAAAAGAGTTCGCCTGAAAATATGGCCCATCTGATGGCGCAAAAATCCATGTAATTGATTCAAAAGGAGTTTTAATTCGCCCCACTTTCGTCGCAAGTGGCAGGCCTCTTAATTCAGGTTAAATCAACAGTATGAACCCAAAGCCCTTCAAATTAGCAATTCCTTGAAAATCAAATAATTTATTGGATTATTCAATAACTTTAATAATTTTGATACGTAAAGGTATTAAAGCCATCACCCAGGCCCCATACAATGTCAGTTTTCTTTTATTCAGAAAGCCTCATTGCGCTATAGATTGTGTTGACATTTTCTATTTAAAAGACTCAGGTAAAGAACTGAACTTAAAGAAAAACTATGCCCCCACTTTACAAACAAAAATCCAGGAACAAGGCGCAAGCCACGCAATGTAAGTATTGCGGTTCTCACAATACTCAAAGAGTGCATCGGACTTTCTTTGAAAAGCTCGTTTGCAGCTTTACGTCCGGCAAATATGCCTATCAAAAGTTTTTCTGCAAAGCCTGTGATACTGCCACCTATATGAGCATTAATGAGGCTGAACGTGTGCGCCAGGTCAGAGCGGATGAAGCCAATGCATATTAATTTTTTTACATTATTTCCGCCGGTTCTTCATCCCTTACACACAAAATTCGCCGTTAATTATCATACTCCGTTTTAAGCTTTCTATCCAAAGTATAGGAAAGTGTTTATTTATTCATCCATATTTGGGTTAATAGAAGATCGTGACCGCGGAATACAACGAATAGGTTAACTGACCGGTCTATGCAGTTATTGCCTGAAGCCATTTCAGATATTAAAACGAAAAAGGCCCGGTAAACCGGGCCTCCTTTCACTTTCCTTTATCGGGACTTGAAGTAAACTTCAAACTACCCTTCAATGATAACGTATCCACCTATTGCACCGGGAACCGCGCCTTTTATTAGCAACAAGTTCTCTTCAGCCATCACCTTTACAACTTTCAGGTTCAATACTTCTATAATTTCTCCACCGGTTCTTCCGGCCATTCTTAATCCTTTAAATACATGTGATGGATCGGAAGATGCGCCCAATGAACCAGGTGCGCGTGAACGATCATGCTGACCGTGTGTTCCCATTCCTACCCCGCTAAATCCGTGGCG
>Ga0364886_10410_pt1:5000-21757 | contig 21757 bp, 15 predicted proteins | sample ExccelJu500001D3_4_FD_206926 | JGI IMG/M metagenome (GOLD analysis project Ga0364886, IMG submission 206926) | Enriched cells from Trout Bog Lake Hypolimnion, Wisconsin, USA - BchlTB.July23.5000.01.D3 | ecosystem: Environmental > Aquatic > Freshwater > Lake > Hypolimnion/Profundal zone... | reverse complement strand
GTTCCGTGCTAGTAAACTTAATCTTTTAAAGTGAATGAATAAAATAAAATGCGCAGTTATCGGGACGGGGTATTTAGGTAAATTTCATGCAGAAAAATATGCTTCATTGCCTAACTGTGAATTAATCGCTGTTGTTGATATTAATGAAGAGGCCGCAAAGGCCGTTGCTGATAAATTTGGTGCAAAAGCCTTAACGGATTATCAGTCTTTATTAGGTGAGGTTGATGCCGTCAGTATTGTGGTTCCGACTACTTTGCATCATCAAGTTTCTAAAGATTTTCTTAATATGGGCGCACATGTTTTAGTTGAAAAACCCATTACGGTTACCGTAGAAGAAGCAGATGATTTAATCGCTATTGCAAAAGCCAATAATCTTATTTTACAAGTCGGTCATTTAGAGCGCTTTAATCCTGCAGTATTAGGTTTAGATAAAGACGAAAAACCTTTATTCATTGAGTCTCATCGTTTATCACCTTTCAATCCACGCGCTAATGATGTGAGCGTGGTGTTAGATTTAATGATTCATGACATTGATATCATTTTAGCGTTAGTAGATTCAGAAGTTGAGCGTATAGATGCAAGTGGTACTACAGTATTAACGCAAGGCACTGACATTGCTAATGCTAGATTATTATTCAAAAGTGGCTGCGTTGCTAATGTAACAGCCAGCCGTATCAGTATGAAGATGGAGCGTAAGATGCGTCTATTTAGACCTAGCTCTTATGTATCTGTGGATTTTCAAAATAGGGTGTTGAGTAAATATCGCACCGGTCAAAAAGAAATGTTTCCTGGTATTCCTGAAATAGAATCGGAAGAAATTGTTTTTGAGGGTGGGGATGCTCTGCTGGAAGAAATCAAACATTTTGTTAATTGTATTGAAACCGGTGTTAATCCCCTCGTTTCTGGCGAAGCTGGCCGAAGAGCCCTTGCAACTGCAATTCAAATTACCCAATTACTGGGCGACAAATAATTACTCATTCAAATAAAGAAAGGTGAAAAAAACATGATACCTATGGTAAACCTTAAGGCTCAATATGCTGAAATTAAAGATGAAGTTGAGCGTGGTCTAGCTGAAACAATTGAGAATTGCTCTTTTATCTTAGGCCCCAATGTGCAAGCCTTTGAAAAAGAAACAGCTGCCTACTTAGGTGTTAAACATGCAATAGGTGTGGCATCAGGTACTGATGCTCTGCATTTAGCGTTAATTGCGGAAGGTATTGGCGCGGGTGATGAAGTGATTACCACTGCCTTTACTTTTATTGCGACGGCAGAAGCGATTGCTTATGTAGGCGCTATTCCGGTTTTTGTGGATATTGATCCGCGTACTTATAATATTTCTCCAGAAGCGATTGAAGCGGCCATTACGCCTAAGACTAAAGCGATTATGCCAGTACATCTGTTTGGTCAGCCTGCTGATATGGCAGAGATTTTAGAGATCTGTCAGAGTCATAATTTAAAATTGATTGAAGATTGTTGCCAGTCTTTTGGTGCGTCAATTAAGGGACAACAAACTGGGGCTATCGGTGATGCGGGTGCTTATAGTTTCTTCCCGAGTAAAAATTTAGGTGCCTTTGGTGACGGAGGCTTAGTCGTCACTAATTCTGACGAAACGGCTGCTAAGATTAAACAATTAAGAAATCATGGTTCAGATATTCGTTATTACCATGATGTGATTGGTTATAACAGTCGCTTGGATGAAATACAGGCGGTGATTTTAAGAGCTAAGTTAAAACGTATTGATCAATACAATCAAGGCCGTCGTCACGTTGCGCATTTATATGCAGAATTAATGGCGGACTTGCCTGTTGTTACCCCTTATGAAGATGAAGTGGGTGAGCACGTTTACCATCAGTATGTTGTTTTGTCTGATCGTCGTGATGAGATTTTAAAAGCGTTGCAGGATAACCAAATTGGCTGTGCTATCTATTATCCTGTGCCGTTACATCAGCAAAATGTCTTTAAAGAAGTTTATGCAGAGGTGAGTTTGCCGGTTACTGAATCAGTAGCTCAAACTTGCTTTGCTTTACCGATCTGTCCTTTCTTGTCTGATGATGATATTCACAAAATTGTCAGTGTGATTAGAGGTGTATTAACGGCGTAAGTAATGTCTGTAAACAAGCCATTTAAGGTTTTATTTAGCGCCGGAGAGTCTTCAGGCGATCACCATGCTGCTAATATGTTTCTGGAATTAAAGAAACATCAGCCTAATATAATAGGCTTTGGCATGGGCGGCGCTAAAATGGCGCAGGCCGGTATCGATATTCGTTACGACTCTAGCGCTATCGGTGTGATTGGGGTGATTGAAGTATTAAAGCATTATGGTGAAATACGCCGTGCTTTAAAGTTAATGCAACAGCTTGCTAAAAATGAACGCCCCGATTTATTAGTCTGTGTTGATTACAAAGAGTTTAATTTTAAACTGGCACGTTACGTAAAAAAGTGTGGCATCAAAGTTCTTTTTTATGTCGGGCCGCAAGTGTGGGCTTGGCGTCCAGGTCGGGTTAAAACTTATGGTAAGGCCACCGATATGATGGCGGTTATCTTTCCATTTGAACCGCCTTATTATGAAGCAGAGCAAGTCCCTGTGCGTTATGTAGGGCACCCTTCAGTTGATAAAGTCCATCCCCAAAGGTCTAAAAAAGAAGATTTGTCGCTGTTTAATTTGGATGCCAACCAGCCTATTGTCGGCATACTTCCGGGGAGTCGGGCGAATGAAATTAGTCGCTTATTACCTGTCATGTTAAAAGCTGCTGAGCAATTAAAAAGCCAATTTCCTGATGTACAGTTTTTATTGCCACAAGCCGATTCTATTTCGGACGCTTTGTTACAGTCGTATCTAAACCAGTCTGAGCTTGCGATAACCGTGGTAAAGCATCAACCTTATGATGTGATTCAATGTTGTGATGTAGTAATGACTACTTCAGGTACTGCTACGCTAGAAATTGCTCTACTAGGCATTCCGATGGTGATTACGTATAAACTATCCCCCTTTACGTACTATCTGGGTCGATTATTAGTTAATATTCCTTTTATTGGTTTACCCAATATTGTGGTTGGTAAAGCTATTATTAAAGAACTCATTCAACACGCTGCCAGTCCAGAAAACTTAGTTAAAGAACTGAGTTTAATTCTGACGGATATCACTTATGCAGAGAAAATGCGTCATAACCTAGAGCAGGTTAAACAGCAATTGGGTGCTGGTGGTGGGTCTAAGAACATGGCAGACCTTGCTTTAGAAATGTTACAAATATCGTAGTTTTTTAGCGATACAAGTAAGCCAACTGTCACATCGTTTTGGTATTAATTCTGGTAAACTTAGTGAGGTTTTTTCCTCACGGTAAGTTTATCTCAGGATTGTCATATGCAAAATCAGGACACAGCTACCATCGATGGTAATCAAGCAGCAGCTACCATCGCTCATAAACTCAATGAAGTCATTGCCATTTACCCGATTACTCCCTCATCTAATATGGGTGAATGGGCAGATGAATGGTCATCTAAAGGTCAAGTTAATCTCTGGGGGACGGTTCCTCAAGTCACCGAAATGCAAAGTGAAGCTGGCGCCGCCGGTGCTATTCATGGTGCATTACAAGCGGGCTCAATGGCAACCACCTTTACGGCATCTCAAGGCTTATTATTGATGCTGCCTAATATGTATAAGATCGCTGGTGAATTAACGCCGACGGTCTTTCATATTGCCGCTAGATCTTTAGCGTGTCAGGGTTTATCCATTTTTGGCGATCACAGTGATGTGATGTCCGCTAGGATGACTGGCTTTGGTATGTTATGTTCTAATTCGCCGCAAGAAGTGCATGATTTTGCTTTAATTGCCCATGCCGTGGCTTTAGAAAGTCGTATCCCTTTAATGCATTTCTTTGATGGTTTTAGAACCTCGCACGAAGTGGCTAAACTTAAGCTGTTAGATGATGCTGTGTTACGAGCTATGATTAAAGGTGAGTGGGTTAGCGCACATCGTAGTCGAGCCTTAACGCCTGATAAACCCGTATTACGCGGTACCGCGCAAAATCCGGATGTGTATTTTCAAGCCCGAGAGTCTGTTAACAGCTATTACCAAGCCATGCCAAACATTGTGCAAACTGCCATGGAGCGCTTTGCAGAACTGACGGGTCGTCAGTATCAATTATTTGAATATGTCGGCGCTGCAGATGCAGAACGCGTCATTATCATCATGGGGTCAGGGGCAGAAGCGGCTCAAGAAACCTTAGATTATTTAAGTCGCCAAGGTGAATCGGTGGGCTTACTTAAAGTTAGATTATATCGGCCATTCTCTGCTGAACATTTAATTGCAGCCTTGCCCGTAACCTGTAAAAAGCTTGCCGTATTAGATCGCACTAAAGAACCGGGGGCTGATGGCGAGCCATTATATAAAGATGTGATAACCGCGTTGGTGCAAGATTTTAGTAGTGATACACCTAAGTTTACTCAGTTACCTAAAGTTGTCGGTGGGCGTTATGGTTTATCCTCTAAAGAATTTACTCCAGGGATGATTAAAGCAATTTATGATGAATTGAAGCAAGCTCAACCGAAGAATCAATTTACCATTGGTATTAATGATGATGTTACCTACACCAGTTTAAATTGGGATGCCAATTATCGCACCGATGCCCATGCCGATACGTTTCAAGCTATGTTTTATGGTTTGGGCAGTGATGGCACCGTCAGTGCGAATAAAAACAGTATCAAAATTATTGGCTCGGCGACTGATTGTCATGCACAAGGTTATTTTGTCTATGACTCTAAAAAATCAGGTGCAGTCACTGTATCTCATTTACGCTTTGGTCCTAAACTGATTCGTTCTACGTATTTAATCGCAGAAAATGATGCTAACTTTATTGGCTGTCATCAGACTATCTTTTTAGAACGTTATGACATGCTGGCAAATGCCGCTGATAAGTCGTTGTTTTTATTAAACACAGCGGAGTCTGTTGATACGGTTTGGGCTTCTTTACCGGCCAAGCTGCAACAGCAATTAATCAGTAAAAGGATTCGGTTTTATGTGATTGATGCTTATGCCGTTGCTGAGAAAACTGGCATGGGTAAGCGTATTAATACCATTATGCAGACCTGCTTCTTTGCTATTTCTGGTGTATTGCCCCAAGCGGATGCCATTACCGCCATTAAAAAAGCTGTGCAGAAAACCTATGGTAAAAAAGGTCAACGTATTGTTGAACTTAACTACATCGCGATTGATGAGACCTTAGTGAGTTTACAGCAAGTTGAATTACCCATCACTGTTAGCAGTGTGTTTGATATTAAATCGACTATTAGTGCCACAGCGCCAGACTTTGTTAAGCGTGTGACGGGGGAAATTATTGCTGGACACGGTAATGCACTACCTGTGAGTGTCATGCCGATTGATGGTACATTTCCTACCGGCACCGCGCAGTATGAAAAACGGAATCTAGCTTTAGAAATCCCCGTATGGGAAGCCGATTTATGTACGCAATGCGGTAAGTGTGTGATGGTATGTCCACATGCGGTTATTCGGAGCAAAATCTTTGAGACTGATCAGTTAGCTAATCCGCCCACTACATTTAAACACACGTCTGTGTTAGGTAAAGATTTTCCTGCGGGTTTATCGATGAGTTATCAAGTGTCACCGGAAGATTGCACGGGCTGTACTTTATGTGTGGATATATGCCCCATTCGGGATAAATCTAATGCCAGTCGAAAAGCCCTTAATATGCAAGCCCAACCGGCTTTACGTGAAACTGAAAATACAAACTGGGATTATTTTTTAAGTCTACCTGAATACGATAGACGCTTATTAAAAACCAATACCATTAAAGGTGCGATGGTATTGCAACCCTTGTTTGAGTTCTCGGGCGCGTGTGTCGGTTGTGGGGAAACGCCTTACATTAAACTGGCCTCGCAGTTGTTTGGTGATCGCATGTTGATTGCCAATGCCACCGGTTGTTCTTCCATTTATGGCGGCAACTTACCGACAACTCCGTGGACTAAAAATGCTGAGGGTAGGGGGCCTGCTTGGAGTAATTCTTTATTTGAAGATAACGCTGAGTTTGGTTTAGGCATGCGCATAGCCTTAGATAAACAAACCGCAACAGCTAAAGAGTTATTAGCATTACATCAAGAACAATTGGGTATAGAGCTAGTTAATGCTTTATTAAATGCCGATCAAGCGGATGAAGTGGGTATTTATGAACAACGGGTGCGGGTAGCAGAATTAAAAGAAAAGCTCACTCAAGGTGCACAATTTAAAACCCCGGCTGCACAAACCCTCTTAGAACTTGCCGATACCTTAAGCAAAAAAAGCGTTTGGATTATTGGGGGTGATGGCTGGGCTTATGATATTGGTTTTGGTGGGGTGGATCATGTATTAGCCAGTGGCCGTAATGTAAATATCTTAGTATTAGATACGGAGGTGTATTCCAATACCGGCGGACAAACCTCTAAATCAACGCCTTTAGGTGCCGTGGCTAAATTCTCTGCAGGTGGTAAGGCAACCGCCAAAAAAGACTTAGCTTTATTAGCCATGGATTACAGTAATGTGTACGTGGCGCATGTGGCTTATGCGGGTAAAGATACGCAAACATTAACGGCATTTTTAGAAGCGGAAGCGCATGATGGCCCTTCAATTATTATTGCTTATGCACCGTGCATTGCCCATGGCGTGGATTTATCTAATAACCATCATCAACAAAATCTAGCGGTAAAAAGTGGCCATTGGCCTTTGTTTAGATTTGATCCTAGCAAAGCCAAAGCGGGCAAAAATCCTATGAAGTTAGATTCAGCAGAGCCTTCTATTCCCTATCGGGACTTCGTAAAAACCGAGACGCGCTTTAGCATGTTATGGCAAACCCATCCAGAAGACGCCGAAGCATTTTTAGCACAAGCGCAATTGGATGTAACGCATCGTTATCACTATTACAAACAACTGGCCGAACTGGAATGGACCGATGCAACTTCTGTATCGGCGGTCAAAGCGCAACTTAAAATTGATAGTGCTAAGGAGACAGAACATGATTGATTTATCAACCCAGTATTTAGGTTTAAAACTCGCTAATCCTTTAGTACCTTCGGCTTCACCTTTAAGTAAAGACATTAGTACCGCAAAACAATTAGAAGATGCCGGTGCGGCTGCTTTAGTGATGTACTCTTTATTTGAAGAGAAAATAGTCGCAGAAGAACAGCAATTACAACGCTTTTATTATCAGCAAGGCATAGGTCATGGCGAGGCGGACTCTTTTCATCCGGTGTCTTATGCACTTAAATCGTATCAAGAGCAATATTTAGAGCAAATTCATAAACTCAAAACAGCATTGTCGATACCGATTATTGCCAGTTTAAATGGCTCATCTATTGGTGGTTGGGTGGATTATGGTCAGCAATTACAAGAAGCCGGCGCCAATGCCTTAGAGCTTAACTGTTATTATTTAGCGGCTAATGCCGAAGAAAGTAGTGTGGATGTCGAAAATAGATATTTAGAAATCTTACAAGAATTAAAATCGGTGGTGAGTTTACCCATTACCATGAAGTTATCCTCACAGTTTAGTTCGCCTATCCATTTTGCTAAGCGCTTAGAAGCCGCCGGGGCAGAAGGTGTCGTGTTATTTAATCGCTTTTATCAGCCAGATATTGATTTAGAAACCTTAGAGGTTTTACCCACTTTAGAACTGTCTACCCCACAAGAAGCCTTATTGCGTATTCGTTGGACGGCTTTATTATATGGGCGCACCGAAATGTCGTTGGCAGTAACCGGTGGGTTTCATAACGCGCCAGAGGTTATAAAAGCGCTACTAGCCGGTGCGGATGTGGTGCATTTGTGTAGTGTATTATTGCAACACGGTGTAGGGAGAGTCAGCCAAATTTTGGCAGAAGTGCAAGACTGGTTAGTCGCGCATGAGTATGAATCTATTCAACAATTAAAAGGCAGCGTCAGTCAAAAAAATGCCATAGATCCCAGTGCTTATGAGCGCGCTAACTATGTGCAAGTCTTGGATAATTACAGTTCGCCTAAAGGCGTATTGAGATAGCTACGCTAACGATGTATTTGCGGCTGGTATTGATTAATTAGCTCCAGATAATCATGTACTGAGAGCTTATAAGTCTTATTTAGTCGCTGATAAGAATGTACTTGCTGTTTATCAGGGTTGCTTTGCGATAGACGGGTGGTTGTTAGGAGCAGATGATACCTTATCTGCTCTAAAGCGCCCTACTTTAAGGTAGATGATGCCTTATCTGTTATAATGTACGCTACTTTAAAGTGAACATGTCTAGAAAAGCTTAAAGCGGGGCACTTTGAAGTAAATGTATTACTGTTTACTCTAAACACAGCTACTTTAGAGTAAACGAGGATTCAACAGCTCTGGGTAAATGCTTATCTGTCGCGTATTAAAAACACATCTTTTTTTAATTTATATAAAAATCAATTGTTTATGTAGAAATTGCTAAGCAATTTAGTTTAATTACAATATTGGTAATAAATCAAATCAACACAATTCCTGCTTTATCATCAATCGTAATCAATTTCTGTTTGTATAACGAGCCAATGGCTTGTTTATACACCTTTTTACTAACGCCAAAAGTGGCGTAGATGGCTTCTGGCGGGCTCTTATCGCTCAATGCTAATACGCCGTTGTTCTGTTGTAGTTTTTGTAAAATCTTATCTGTTAATGTCAGTACTTTGCCGTAGCCCGGTTCTTGAAGTACTAAATCTATTTTTCCATCTTCCTCACGGATTTGTTTTACATAGGCCTCTAATTTTTGGCCTTTCCTTACCGGTTGGTAAAGTTCATTGTGGTAAAGCATGCCCCAGTATTGATTGTTAATAATGGCTTTAACACCTAGATCAGTCTTATCAGCAATAATTACAGCTACTTTTTGGCCTGCTTCTATATCTTCAGCGGTATCTTCAATAAAACGATCAATTTTTGTGGTGGCAGCCAATCTATTTTTCTCGTCTAAGAAAACTTTGACTAAATAAGAGCGACCGACTTCCATTTCATGATGTTGTTCACTAAACGGGACAAGTAAATCTTTAGGTAAACCCCAATCTAAAAAGGCGCCCGTGTAATTAAGTGACACCACTTTTAGCCAAGCAATTTCATCAAGTAAGGCTAAGGGTTTTTTAGTGGTAGCGGCTAAATGCCCCTCACTATCGGCATACACAAATACATCAAGGCTGTCACCTAGCTCACAGTGTTCAGGCGCTTTTTTGTCTGCCAATAACACTTTGGCCGAAACGCCGTTATCTAAATAGATATCAGCGCCTTGTTTTTTAACGACCTTTAAGGTGTTTATTTTTCCTATGTTTAACATGATGTACTCAACTAGTAATAAGGAAACGCACTGCATCTAAGCGAAGTTGTGCGGCTTGTATGTTCTCATGCGCGAGCATCGTCATATCTTTTAGGTGTTCTATTTCTTCGGTTTTGATGGTTGGATTTACTTTTTGCAAGCGAGCTAAGCGTTTAATTTCTGCTGATAAAGCGGCCAACATGTTCTGAGTGGCTTCATCCACCAATACTTGCATATCTGCTTTGGCGCGGACTTCTGCAACTTCAATGAGTTTGCTAATCGGTTGGCGTTGACTATTTAAAAAGCCAATGATTTGTTGTTTATCAAAGTGCTTACCAATATCCAATAAGTCTTCATGTTCAAACTCATCGGTTAAATCTTTTTGAGTTTGATTGATTAAAACACGCACAGGAGTATGGGGTAAGAATCGGCCAATTTGTAATTCTGCTGGTGCACTGCATTCTACGATGAAGAGGCATTCTATTAAGAATTGACCGGCCTTTAATTGCTCATGTTTTACGACACTAATCGCTGCATTGCCTGTTTCACTGGATAGTACTAAGTCCATTGCAGAAGTAACTAAGGGGTGTTCCCATGTTAAGAATTGTATTTCTTCACGAGCCAAAGCAATGTGGCGATTAATAGTGATGGTCATGCCATCTTCTGACAAATTAGGGAAGTGCGAGACTCTTAGGTGATCACTGGGCTTTATGATGAAACATTCTGCTGAATGAAATTCGGTATCTACGCCATAGCTCTCAAATAAGGTGTCCATATAGGGCCATAGGGCACCTTCATGTTCGTATGTATTAATTTGGTCGATCAGTTCATCTGATGATTCTTTACGGCATGAGTTTAATTCTAAGAGTTGATCTCGGCCATTATGCAATTGCGCTTCAATTTCTTTGCTAAGCTTTTGGGTCTTTTCAATCAGCGTACTAAAGTTATCCGTATGGTCTAAAGCATTTTCTAATTCAGCATGAAGCGCATCTGCTACGGCCTGTGCCGCTGAGTTATTGCTACGGAAGGCATTAAGACCTTCGTCGTACCATTGATAAAGACGCTGTTGTGGGCTGTTCTCTATAAACGGTACGTGAATTTGTATCACATGTTTTTGGCCAATACGGTCTAAACGGCCGATGCGTTGTTGTAATAAGTCAGGGTTGGTGGGTAAATCCCAAAGTATCAGGTGATGTACAAACTGAAAGTTTCTGCCTTCACTACCAATCTCAGAGCAAATTAATAAACGAGCTGAACTTTCTTCGTCAGCAAAGTAGGCGGCTGCACGATCACGCTCTATTATTGACATGCCTTCATGAAATACAGCAGAGGCGATTCCGGCGCGATTTTTTAGTGTTTGTTCTAAATCAATGGCGGTTTGTGCGTGCTTACAAATCAATAGCGCTTTTTGGCCTTTAAGAGACGTGCCATCGTTGCTGTTTTTAGCATGAATAAGTTTTTCTACCAGCCACGCGTAACGGGGGTCTTGTTGAAGATCGGCTTGATTTGGTGTGCCAGTCAGGGCATATCCAAAGCGTTCACGATCCGGAAAGCCTTGTACGGTTTGGCGCGAGTTTCTAAACAAAATGCGCCCGGTACCATGATGGTCTAACAATATATTAATTAAAGAAGCCCGTGCTGGGGCTGATTTTTCAGGGTCATTAAGGTTGCTTAATAAACCGCTGACATTGTCGTCTTTAAGTAAAGAGGTAAGGCTCGCTTGATCTTCTGTGCTCAGCGTTTCTTCTGCTAGTAATAGTTTAGCCGCATGGGCAACAGGTTCAAATAAGCGTTCTTCTTCAACAAAGGCGGCGAAGTTATAAAATCGGTCGGGGTCAAGCAGTCTTAATCGTGCAAAGTGACTTTCTTTACCGAGTTGTTCCGGTGTAGCCGTTAATAAGATTAAACCAGGCGTTTGCAGACTTAAGTGCTCAATAAATTGATATTCTGGACTTGCGATTGCTTCGCTCCATTCTAAATGGTGTGCTTCATCTACAACGACCATATCCCAACCCGCGTCTAGGGCTTGCTGCTGACGTTTTGGATAATTTGAGAAGAAATTTTGACTGCACAAAATAAGTTGTTCGGTTGTAAAGGGATTGTGATCTTTATCTTCGGTATATTCAGGATCATCTAAGCCGTCTAAATCGGGCTCATCAACACAACGCGCTTCATCAAACACACTAAAACGTAGGTTGAAGCGTCTTAGCATTTCAACGAGCCATTGGTGTAATAGGCTTTCTGGAACAATAATTAAGACGCGTTTGCTTAGACCATTAATCAGACGGTGATGCAGGATTAAACCCGCTTCAATGGTTTTACCTAACCCCACCTCATCTGCCAACATGATTCTGGGTGCTGAGCGATTCGCGGCTTCATGCGCAATGTAAAGTTGGTGTGGAATTAATGAGGTGCGTCCACCCATTAAGCCTTTAACGGGAGATTGTTGGTGTTGTTGTAATCTTAACCAAGTGTCATAGCGTAATTGAAACCAACTGTTGGGATCAATTTGACCGGTAAATAAACGGTCTTGGGGTTTATTAAATTGGATGTGATGATTAAGTTCAATTTCTTCCAGTTGAATTTCTTCACCAAATTCATCCATACCCAGATAGGTGATTAGACCTTCTTTGACGGATACACCTGTAATGATGAGTTCTTCTTCATCAATGGATTGAATGGTATCGCCGATGGCAAAGGTAACTCGCGTTAAGGGTGCGTTATCAATGGCGTAGATACGTTGTTCATCACTGGCTAAAAAACGGACGGTGACACGTTTAAAACTTACATCAATTATAAGTCCTAAACCGAGTTCCGACTCTGTGTTACTAATCCATCTTTGACCGGGGATAAAATCTGTCATTTATTGCGTTACCGTTACGTCTAAAAAGTGCTCATTATAAGCGGTTAAGGGTATTGTTTGCCGGATTTATGCCACGGTAGTGGTGGCGATAGATTGATTTTGATTAGTGATCCATTCGCTCCAAGAACCTGCATAGAGTTTCGATCCTGTTAAGCCCGCGTATTCCATTGCGAGTATATTATGGCAAGCTGTGACGCCAGAGCCGCAGTAATTTACGGTTTGCTCTGGTGATATTGAGCCGAGTAGGTGTCTGAATTGTTGTTTGAGTTCATCTGGGGGTAAAAAACAACCATTTTGGTCAATATTCAATTCAAAGGGTCTATTTAATGCGCTGGGAATATGGCCTGCAACATGGTCTATGGGTTCTTGTTCGCCTCTATAACGCTCAGGTGTTCTAGCATCAATCAGGCGTATTTTTTTACTGGCTATTTGGTTTTGTAATTCTTTAGCGCTAAGCCATAAACTGGAGTTTATATAAGCTCTAAATGTGCTGGCTTTAACGATGGGTAGTTTTGTGGTGAGTGGTAAGTTTTGTTTTTGCCAATGTTTTATGCCACCGTCTAGTACTGCAACTTTATCGTGTCCTAAACTGCGCAATAACCACCACAGACGTCCCGCAAAGGCGCCACTGGCGTCGTCATAAACAACGACTTGAGTATCGTTACTGATACCCCAAGTACCTAATTTTTTTGATAAAGCGGTGAAGTTGGGTAAAGGGTGACGACCTGTATAGGATTTTATTTCGGCTGAAAGATCTTTATTAAGGTCAGCATAGCGGGCATTAGGAATATGTCCATGTCTATAGGCATAACTTCCTGCTGTACTATCGGCTAATGAGAACCGGCAATCGATGATTATCCATTTAGGATTATTAATATATTGGTTTAGAGTTTGTGCAGAAATGAGTGTGTTGTAAGACATGGTTATACCTCTAATATTATTTTGCCTATGTGTTGGCTGCTTTCCATTCTTTGATGGGCTAAAGTGGCGTCTTTAAGTTTATATGTGCTGTCAATAACGGGTTTTATTCGGGTTGTATTAAGCAATGGCCATACGTGCTTAAGTAGGTTTTGCGCTATGTTAGCTTTAAAGCTATCATCTCTTGCTCTTAATGTTGACCCGGTGAGCGTGAGTCTTTTTAGCATTAAGGGTAATAGGTTAAGTTCTGTTTTTGGCCCATTCTGAATAGCGATTTGTACTAATCGGCCATCAAAAGCTAAGCATTGTAAATTACGTGAAAAATAGTCGCCACCTATCATGTCGAGGATCACATTTACGCCTTGATCATCTGTTAAGCGTTTGATCTCGGTCACAAAATCTAGGGTTTTGTAGTTAATAGCCGCATAAGCGCCAAGGTCTAAACAAAATTGACACTTGGCATCGGACCCTGCCGTTACAATAACCCTTACGCCAAACTCACGGGCTAATTGGATAGCTGTTGTGCCTATACCGCTAGTACCTCCGTGGACTAATAATGTTTCATTTGTTTGTAATTGCGCTCGATCAAAAACGTTACTCCAAACGGTAAAAAAGGATTCGGGCAGTACAGCGGCTTCAGTAAAAGTAAAGTCATGAGGGATGGGTAAGCAAAGGCTTTCGGAGGCTATACAGTATTCAGCATAACCGCCCCCTGTAAGAAGTGCGCAGACGGCATCATCTATCTTAATTTCTGTTACATCTGATCCTATTGAAATAACTGTTCCCGCGACTTCTAAACCGGGGATATCAGAAGCCTCTTTAGGGGCAGGGTATAGGCCTTTTCGTTGCATAATGTCAGGTCTATTAATACCAGCAGCGTGTACTTTTATAAGTACTTGTTGAGCCTGCGGGCTAGGAATCACGCGTTGAGTGTGTACTAGGTCCCCCGCAATAATCTCAATGGCATTCATGGTGTGATTTTCTGACATAACGAGAGTATTGAAAATAGTCGTATGCGGTTATTATATGTTGCAAGTATTTTTATAAACAATATGTCAGTAGGATAAAAAATGATTCGTGCAGGTGTGGTGGGTGGTACGGGATATACCGGTGTTGAGTTACTGAGAATTTTAGCGTTACATACTGAGGTGGAAGTAGGTGTCGTCACCTCTAGAGCAGATGCCGGCACGCGTGTGGATGCTGTGTATCCAAGTTTACGTGGCAGTATTGATGTTGAATTTAGTTTGCCAGAGCTAGAATCCCTAGCAACTTGTGATGTGGTATTCTTCGCTACACCAAATGGCACAGCGATGTTGATGGCAGAAAGCTTAGTGGTTCGTGGTGTTAGGGTGATTGACCTTTCTGCAGATTTTAGAATAAAAGACGCTAAAGAGTGGTCTGAATGGTATGGCATGGAGCATGCTTGCCCTGATTTAATTGCAGACGCGGTATATGGCTTACCTGAAATTAATCGTGAAGCTATTAAGTCCGCACAGGTGATTGCTTGTCCTGGTTGCTACCCCACAGCGGTACAGTTAGGTTTTTTGCCTTTAATTGAAGCGGGCTTAATTGATACGGACTTTTTGATTGCAGATGTAAAATCAGGGGTGAGCGGTGCAGGTCGCAAAGCCGAATTGGCCACTTTAATGAGTGAGACAGGCGAAAGTTTTAAAGCTTACGCTGTAAAAGGTCATCGTCATTTACCCGAAATTACTCAAGGTCTAACGGCTATTGCAGGTAAATCCGTGGGTTTAACATTTGTACCACATTTGACACCGATGATTAGAGGTATTCATGCGACTTTATATGCGCGGTTGATTAATTTTAAAGCGGAAGCATCAATATTGCCTGAGATTCAGGCTTTATATGAAGCGAGATACAAACAGGAAGCTTTTGTAGATGTTTTGCCGCAAGGAGTACATCCTGATACACGTAATGTTAGGGGCAGTAACAATTGCCAAATTTCTATTTTTCAGCCTCAAGGTAGCCAGACTTTAGTGATTTTATCGGTGATTGATAATTTGGTTAAAGGAGCCGCGGGGCAGGCGGTACAAAATATGAATCTACTCTTTGGCTTTGAAGAAGATGCGGGATTGAAGATTATTGCGCTGTATCCTTAATTCTTGACTAAAAGAGTAGGTATAGTCATAATCAAACAAATTTTTATCATTACGGTGTAATTAATCAAAATGTCAAATGCAATAATATTTACGGATAATGCCGCTGCAAAAGTAAGCGAGTTAATTGCTGAAGAGGGTAACGATAACTTGAAGTTAAGGGTTTATGTTTCAGGCGGTGGTTGTTCAGGATTTCAGTATGGCTTCACATTTGATGAAGAAGTCAATGAAGATGATACGCAAGTAGAAAATGGTGGAGTCACGGTATTGGTTGACTCAATGAGTATTCAATATCTTACCGGTGCTGAAGTGGACTATAAAGAAGATGTGTCGGGTGCACAATTTGTGATTCGTAACCCGAATGCAACGACAACCTGTGGTTGTGGGTCTTCGTTCTCAGCGTAAATAAAAAAAGGGAGGCTTAGCCTCCCTTTTTTATTACTATCATTATAGAAATATTAGTTTCTAGCTAACAGTGATTGAGCTTTTGTTTTATTAAGTTGATTTAAATTAGCTTTAGTTTGATCTTTAAAGTCAGCTAAGATTTCATCATGTAACGGCGCTGTTTGTGCTGTGTTCAATGCTTCAGGATTACGATGTTCGCCGTCAAATCTAAATTCATAATGTAAATGGGGGCCAGTAGCTAAACCGGTTTGGCCTACATAGCCAATCACTTCACCTTGTTTAACAGTGTCGCCAATTTCTAAACCATCTTTAAAATCAGAAAGGTGCGCGTATACGGTTTCATAATGCTCTCCGTGTTTAACGATTAGCATTTCGCCGTAACCACCTTTGTTCCCTGCAAAAATAACTTCGCCATCGCCGGCTGATTTAACAGGCGTTCCTGTTCGGGCAGCATAATCAACCCCTTTGTGTGCTCTGATACGGTTGAGTATGGGGTGTTTACGATGTGTACTAAATCCAGAACTAATTTTTAGATAATCTAAAGGCGCACTTAGGAAAGATTTGCGCATAGGTTTGCCTTCTGGACTGAAGTAATTAACAGTGCCATCGGGCGTTGTATAGCGTAGTGCGGTTAAAATACGTCCGCGGTTGGTAAATTCTGCTGCTACGATTTGAGGATTTGATGAATCTGTACCTTGTTCATAGACGAGTGTGAATTTATCACCTTGATCTAGATTGTTTGCAAAATCAATATCCCAAGCAAAAACACTGGTCAATTCTTCTATAAGTTCGTTGGTTAAACCTACGTTGGTAGCGGATTCAGTAAGTGACTGGTCAATAACGCCATGTACACTGGTAACAGGGCCAGTTATTTGGTTCGTAATAGGAGTTGAATGGCTTAAAACGATATCGCTAGTAGGTGTCTCAATCAAAGACTGAATTCTTTCGTTGGTTTCAGTGTGCTCAGAAGCCAAGGTAAGTGTTGATATTTCTTCTTGATGCTCAGTATGTTTCGATTTAGCGAGCAGAACAATATGTTGGTGTTGTTTTTTAGTGTTATGGCTAACTGGGGCTTTAGCTATGTGAATTTGAGGTGGTTTATGCTTACTCTTGTTTGCAACAGATTTAATTGCCGGCTTTTCTTTACCTGCCTTTTTGCTAACAGCTTGGACAGG
>Ga0364886_10378_pt1 | contig 21993 bp, 23 predicted proteins | sample ExccelJu500001D3_4_FD_206926 | JGI IMG/M metagenome (GOLD analysis project Ga0364886, IMG submission 206926) | Enriched cells from Trout Bog Lake Hypolimnion, Wisconsin, USA - BchlTB.July23.5000.01.D3 | ecosystem: Environmental > Aquatic > Freshwater > Lake > Hypolimnion/Profundal zone | place... | reverse complement strand
CGATGATGGCACGGTTTTATTTCAATCTATGGCAATCATTGAGTACTTGGATGAAGCATTCCCAGATCCCCCTTTGTTGCCAATTGATTTAGCGGGTAGAGCGAAGGTACGTGGCTTGGCCCAAATCATTGCTGCTGATGCTCATCCTTTGATGGTTCCTCGCGTTCGAGATTATCTGACTGAAAATATTGGGTTGGATTCAGATGGGGTAAAAAAATGGATCCATCGTTTTGCCCTCCCCGCATTTGAAGCAATTGAGATATTTTTGAGCACCCAAGAACACTCAGGCAAATATTGTTATTGTGATACACCGGGGCTGGCGGATATATTTTTGGCGTCACATGTAATTGGTGCTGGGTTCTTTGGGTGCGGCCTCGATGCATTTCCGCGCATTCAAAAAATCTACGAGGCATGTGTTGGGCTAGAGGCATTTTCAAGTTCGCACCCCTTGAGTCAATCTGGTGCGCCAGCACATATCTAAAAATTAGCCAATGATCATATCCAATCATTCCTCAGATCAAATAATGCAAATTGCAGTAGTGGGGGCGCATCTTGCCGGCATGCCGCTGCACTATCAGTTAACTGATAGGAGATGCCATTTTATTAAAGCATGCAAAACAGCATCCTCTTATCGACTTTATGCGTTGGCTAATACCAGTCCATCCAAGCCTGGTTTGGTAAGGGTATCTGAAGCAGGGGTGGCGATAGATCTCGAGGTTTATGAAATGCCAATTATTGAAGTAGGTTCATTTCTTAACTTAATTGGACATCCGCTTGGTTTGGGCTCAGTCGAGCTAGATGATGGTGCATGGGTTAAAGGCTTTATCTGTGAGCCACAAGCAATCATTTCCGGGGTTGATATTAGTCAGTTTGGTGGTTGGAGATCCTATTTAAGGAGTCTTGGTTGAAGGCTGCCCAACCTTACTTTTTAGCTTAACCCTATTTTGGTGCAGCCACTTTTCTTTTGGCCTAGTTTGGTGCATCTGACTGCTTTGCCTTGAGGGGTGAGAGATAAAAATTGCACATCTGTTCAGTTGTTGAACTTACCCAATAGCAGGAGTTACAAATGAATCCTTATCGCCCCTTTGATCCAGATAGGCCGTTTTTCTCAAGTCGTTGCAGCTGTGGTCTCCACGCCTCGGATGCAGAGCATCAAAAAGACCAAATTGCATTGGCAGCGGATGAGGAGCAGGCAAGCGCCGACTTTATTGAAGCTAGTCTCGTTAAGGCCTTATTTCCCGAGGAAAGTCGCAGACGTGCTTTCCTAAAGTCAGTTGGCGTGGGTGGGGCAATGAGTGTGTTATCGAGCTTTTTGCCAATTGATTCTTTGCAGGCGATGGCTCAAGAAAAAGCACCACTTGAAAAGCCGGATTTAAAAATTGGCTTTATTGCCATTACTTGCGCAACTCCATTAATCATGGCCGACCCTTTGGGGTTTTATAAAAAGCAGGGCCTCAACGTTACTTTGAGCAAGACTGCTGGCTGGGCTTTGATTCGTGACAAGATGATTAATAAAGAGCACGATGCTTCGCACTTCTTGTCACCAATGCCGATCTCCATGTCAATGGGTTTGGGTTCTGATCCTGCGCAGATGCGTGTTTCCACGATTCAAAACGTCAATGGCCAAGCAATTACCTTAGCTAATAAGCATAAGGATAATCGTGACCCTAAAAAATGGAAGGGCATGAAATTTGCTGTTCCATTTGAGTATTCCATGCACAACTTTTTATTGCGCTACTACGTATCTCAGGCTGGCCTCGATCCAGATAAAGATATTCAAATTCGTGTTACACCGCCGCCAGAAATGGTTGCTAACTTACGCGCTGGGAATATTGATGGATTTCTTGGGCCCGATCCATTTAATCAGAGGGCGGTGTATGACGAGGTAGGCTTTATTCATTTACTGACCAAAGATATTTGGGACGGACATCCTTGCTGCGCCTTTGGCACTTCAGATGAGTTCATCAAGAAAAATCCCCATACATTTGCTGCGCTCTATCGCGCAGTATTGAATGCCTCCACCATGGCTCGTGATCCAGCTAATCGTCCTTTGATTGCAAAAGTGATTTCTACTCCTAATTACCTCAATCAACCTGAAACAGTGGTAATGCAGGTTCTCACTGGTAAGTTTGCAGATGGTCTAGGCAACGTTCAAAATGTTCCTGATCGAATCGACTTTAACCCAATCCCTTGGTACTCCATGGCTACATGGATGTTGACTCAAATGCAGCGTTGGGGATACATCAAAGGCGATGTGAACTACAAAGATATTTCCGAAAAAATATTCTTGTTAACGGATGCCAGAAAATACATGACTGAGACAGGTATTGCTATACCAGAGCAGGCTAAAGCGGGTTATAAGAAGTCCAAGATTATGGGTAAAGAATTTGATCCAAGCCAACCAGCTGCATACCTTAAATCTTTCCCGATCGCTAAGACATAAGCAGAATATTGAATGAAAAAGTTATCTGTAAAGGTAAGGGGCGCCATTCTTTCAATTGGTATTCTATTTACCTGTTTGTTTGTATGGCATCTGGCCACCACTCAAAAAGCGGCATCAGTGGAAAATTCTGCTGCTGCTAATGAATATAGCAGCTTGATGGGGCAGGGTGATGGCGGATCGACTCCAAAGTCGGGGTTCCCAACCCTCACTCAGGTCGGTGAGACGATATACACCCAGCTCTCACACCCTTTTTATGACAATGGGCCAAATGACAAAGGCATTGGCATACAGTTGGGCTACTCTTTGCTGAGAGTGGGGCTCGGGTTCTTCTTGGCAATGCTTATTGCAATCCCGTTTGGTTTTTTAATTGGCATGTCTCCATTGGCATATCAAGCTTTTAATCCTTTCATCCAGATACTAAAACCAATCTCACCTTTAGCTTGGATGCCGATTGCGCTTTATACGATCAAGGATTCTTCTGCTTCTGGAATCTTCGTAATCTTTATCTGTTCTATTTGGCCAATGTTGCTCAATACAGCATTTGGAGTTGCCAATGTTCGTAAAGAATTGTTAAACGTGACCAAGACGCTAGAAGTTTCCCCTTTGCGTAAGGCATTTTTAGTTATTCTGCCTGCAGCCGCACCAACTATTTTGACGGGGATGCGTATTTCTATGGGTATTGCATGGCTGGTGATAGTTGCTGCCGAAATGCTCGTAGGTGGTACAGGAATCGGATATTTTTTATGGAATGAGTGGAATAACTTATCACTCTCCAGCGTTATTTTTGCAATTCTCATGATTGGTATTGTGGGAATGTTGCTTGACATGGCATTCGCCAAGCTACAAAAGGCGGTTTCCTATGTCGATTGAAAACACTTTCCTAAAGGTTCAGGGCCTTTCAAAATCTTATAATACCGATGCGCCCCCAGTTTTTGAGGGGATTAATTTTGAAATTGAGCGTGGTGAGTTCGTTTGCATCATCGGCCACTCAGGCTGTGGCAAGACTACCATTTTGAATGTACTGGCTGGTCTGGAAGAGGCCAGTAGTGGTAATGCAATTATGTTGGGCAAACATATTGAAGGGCCTAGCCTCGAGCGCGGGGTTGTCTTTCAGGGTCACGCTTTGATGCCTTGGATGAGCGTGCTACAAAACGTTTGCTTTGCCGTTAAATCCAAGTATCCCAATTGGTCAAAACCCCAGATTATTGAGCATGCTAAAAAATATTTAGCATTGGTTGGTTTGGTTAATGCAGAAAACAAAAAGCCATCAGAGTTATCTGGTGGCATGAAGCAGCGAGTTGGTATTGCCAGAGCATTTGCAATTGAGCCCAAAATGCTCTTGCTTGATGAGCCATTTGGTGCCTTGGATGCATTAACGCGTGGCGTGATTCAAGATGAGTTATTGAAAATATGTAAGCAAACTCATCAGACGGTATTCATGATTACGCATGATGTTGATGAAGCTATTTTGCTTTCAGACAAAATACTCTTAATGAGTAATGGCCCAAATGCTCGGATTGCTGAGATTGTTATTAATACCTTACCAAAAGGACGCAAAAGAGCGAGCTTGCATCATGATTCAATGTATTACCCGATGCGCAATCACTTGGTTGACTTTTTAGTAAATCGCTCCAAAGATTTGCAGATGAAGGGTGCTAAGGGAGAATTGGATGGCTACAGTCCTGTCATAGTATTGCCTGGTATTGATACCCCAGAAATGTAATAAACGCAGATTTCAATTAAGGAGAAAAAGATGGATCGTTCAGTCGTAACGCAGAAGATCATAGAGGCAAAAGTTCGCAAAGGAATGAAGTGGAGTGAGATCGCTAAATCAATTGGCGAATCAAAAGAGTGGGTAACGGCAGCATGTTTGGGTCAAATGACCTTTACCAAGTCGCAAGCCGAGGTTGCTGGTAGCTTATTTGATTTAACTGATGAAGAAATGGCTTGGCTACAAATTGTTCCTTATAAGGGCTCGTTACCAACTAGCGTGCCAACAGATCCATTGATTTATCGCTGGTATGAGATTGTGAATGTGTACGGTACCACTATCAAGGAGCTCATTCATGAAGAGTTTGGTGATGGTATCATGAGTGCAATTGATTTCTCAATGGACATTCAGCGCGAGCCAGATCCAAAAGGTGATCGTGTGCAAGTGGTTTTGTCAGGAAAATACCTCTCCTATAAGACATACTAATTCCAGTAAACGAAAATAAGCCACCTCCGGGTGGTTTTTTTCTTTCCGGTGCCTAAATCGGGCATTGAGTATCATCATCAAGTAATGAAGCCCATTTTGTATTCTTATCGCCGTTGTCCATATGCTATGCGTGCGCGCATGGCCCTACACTACGCTGGCATTGAGGTGGAGCATCGTGAGATTACATTGCGAAATAAACCCCGATCAATGTTGCTTGCGTCTCCCAAGGGCACGGTTCCAGTATTGTGTGTTGACGGGGCAGTGTTGGATCAAAGCTTGGATATCATACGATGGGCGTTGCAGCATTCAGATCGAGATGCTTGGGGCTTGGTTGATCCGAACGGCGCAAATGCCTGGATTAAGAAAAACGACGGACCATTTAAAAGGCTGTTAGACCAATATAAATATCCCAATAGATACCCTGAGCTTAATCAAGCAGAAGTATTAGGGAAGGCTATAGGTTTGATGCTCCTACCCATGGAAATGGTGCTGCAATCTCATTCTTATTTAATGGGTGAGGGGCTCACTTACGTAGACGTGGCTATTTTTCCGTTCATCAGACAGTTTTCCATGGTCAATCCACAGGAGTTTGAACGATTGCCAATTCCTTTTGTTAAGAGATGGTTAAATCTATTGATTGAATCTGAGTTATTTAGAGCGGTGATGCAAAAACATCCAACCTATTTAGACTAATGCCATATGAGGAATGTATATGTCTCAAGGACGTAAACCAATATTGCTTGTAACAGGCGGTGCCAGAGGCATTGGGGCAGCCATCGTTCGGCTTGCAGCTAAAGCAGGCTATGCGGTTGCAATTAATTATCTGCATGCTGCGAATGAAGCTCATGCCCTGGCTCAATCCATTCAACAGCAAGGTGGTCTAGCATTGGCGATCCAGGCTGATGTGAGCAATGAGGGCGATGTATTGAAGATGTTTAGGGAGGTAGATCAACATTTAGGCACTATTACAGCCCTTGTAAATAACGCGGGCATTGTGGATCAAAAAGCGCGCGTTTCAGAAATGCATTTAGATCGACTGCAAAAAATGTTTGCCACTAATGTATTTGGTAGCTTCTTGTGTTCACGTGAAGCCGTCTTGCGGATGTCAACTCAATCAGGTGGTCATGGCGGCGTCATTGTGAATATTTCTTCGATTGCATCTCGTTTGGGTTCTCCGGGGCAGTATGTTGACTACGCTGCATCTAAGGCAGCCATTGATACTTTGACAACGGGATTGGCAAAAGAAGTTGCCGGTGAGGGTATTCGGGTGAATGCAATATCACCTGGAATAATCGACACTGAGATTCATGCGAGTGGTGGCGAGCCAGATCGCGCTAAAGAAGTCGGCCCAATGATTCCGATTGGACGAGCTGGTACTGCAGAGGAAGTTGCAAATGCAGTACTCTGGGTTCTGTCTGATCAAGCTTCTTATGTTACGGGCGCTTGTATAGATGTTAGTGGCGGCAGATAGATCATTGAGTAATGCTTGTAATTAAAAATGCCAACCCGGGGGTTGGCATTTTGCTTTAGAGAGACTTACCATCAAAGTCGCTTGAATCATGTCGCTCAAGCAATTGCTCGGAAGGTTCACCCCAGGTTCGATTCACAATTCGACCGCGCTTGACAGCTGGGCGCTCAAGAATGGCATCAGCCCAACGCAAGACGTTTTTGTATTCATGTACGCTTAAAAATTCTGCGGCCCCATATAAGAAGCCCTTCACCAAGGCTCCATACCAGGGGAATACTGCAATATCAGCGATGGTGTAATCTGGGCCAGCAAGATAGGTGCTTTGTGCAAGGCGTTGGTCTAGTACATCCAGTTGCCGTTTGGCTTCCATTGCAAAACGATCGATGGGGTATTCCATTTTGTATGGCGCATAAGCATAAAAATGACCAAAGCCTCCACCCAAATAAGGGGCACTTCCCATTTGCCAGAAAAGCCAATTCATGGTTTCGGTTCTTCGAGCAAGATCTTTGGGAAGAAAAGCATCAAACTTTTCGGCGAGATAAAGCAAGATAGAGCCAGATTCAAATACTCGGAGTGGGGGAGAGACGCTATGATCTAGTAGTGCAGGTATTTTTGAGTTTGGATTAATGTTTACGAAGTCCGAGCCAAATTGGTCGCCGTCACTAATCTTAATTAACCAGGCATCGTATTCTGCGCCAGTGTGACCTAGAGCAAGCAATTCTTCGAGCATGATGGTGACTTTGACGCCATTTGGTGTGCCCATAGAATAAAGTTGCAATGGATGGCGACCAACTGGCAGTACTTTTTCCTCCCGCGAGCCAGCGGTCGGGCGATTGATATTTGCAAACTTGCCGCCATTAGGCTGCTCCCAAGTCCAAACTTGAGGTGGTACGTATTCAGCTTGATTGGTCATGTTTTCACCTTATTAATGTATTAGTGATTTTAATCTAGCTAACCTTCAATCCATTGATCAGAAGTGCTGCTGCATTGCCACATAAATGCCTTATATAGGACTAAAGTCTATGCAATCACCCCTAGTCGGTGTAGATTGATATAAGGGTGAGATCTAGATAGGGTGACTTAAATGAAAACATATCCAATAGCGATAGAGCTGACTGCATGGGTTGAGTTGGGTCTTAATCAGTACGAGGTCACGATTGACGAAATTTCAAAAATCACTGTCAAGCGAACGGATGATGTATTGCACGCCAAAGAACTTACAGACGATCAGGCACAGCAGTTGATTGAGGCAATTGAGTTGATTGCGGCGCCAGTCATGTTAAATCCAGCTGATAAAACACTCAATAAAGCTGATTCTAGCTATGAATTAATCATTGAGTCAGCTCATTTTTCTATGGAGTTTAATTGGGAGGATGCGGAAGTGAATCATTCGCAAGCATTCCAAACCTTAGTCAAGCTTGCTGACCTGATTCAGAGTTTGGGTCAATTTCATTAATTATTTGCATGGACAATGATGGAAGATAGTTCAAAACAGGATCAACCCCAATATTCAGGAAAAAATCTATCTGAGGAAGATTTGGCTATGCTCGAGCGCGCACTAGAATTAGAGCAACTAGAAGAGCGTGAATATCAAGGCACTTACCGCAATGACCAAGCATAACCAAGGCCAGTGAATTGGAGGCGGAAACCTAGAATCGAACCAGGGTATTAAGATTTGCAATCTTATGCATTGCCACTCTGCCATTCCGCCATAGTCTATTTTAATGCTTACAAATGTCGTTATTCTGACAAAAGTATGTCTAAATGTGACTAACTGTCACATTCTTTTTGTAAGGTGACTAAATAATCACAGGAAAATTATGACTCGTTACTTTGTTTGGCAATTATCGATTGCCATGAGCCTCTATTTTGGAGTTCTCCTTGTTTTGGAGGGAGCCTCTAAAAATACTTTGATTCCTTTATGTATTTTCTTTGCCCTCAGTGTAGTGGGGGTAATGGATCAATTGCAAAAAAAGCATGCAATTTTGCGAAACTATCCAATCATTGGGCACTTGCGTTTTTGGCTTGAGTTCATTCGTCCAGAAATACGCCAATATTTTCTCGAGTCGGATAGTGAAAAATTACCTTTTTCTCGAAACCAGCGCGCCTTGGTCTATCAACGCTCCAAAAATTTATCCGATCAAAGACCATTCGGAACCATTGAAAATGTGTATCGCAATGGCTATGAATGGTTGAGTTATTCGAATTCTCCATCACAGGTGGTAATCAAGCCGAATGACTTGCGTGTCAGCATCGGTAGCGAGACCTGTTCGCAACCTTATTCAATTTCGGTATTTAATATCTCAGCCATGAGCTTTGGTTCTTTATCGGCAAATGCCATTCTGGCATTAAATAAAGGTGCGAAGTTGGGTGGGTTTGCTCAGGATACTGGTGAGGGATCAGTATCTGAATATCACAAAGTGCATGATGGTGATCTCATTTGGGAGATTGGTTCTGGCTATTTTGGCTGTAGAACCGAAGACGGGCACTTTGATATGAATAAATTTATCCACGTGGCTTCTGATCCGCAAATCAAAATGATCGAGATTAAATTATCTCAAGGTGCAAAACCTGGGCATGGTGGTATTTTACCGGCCGCTAAGATTACTCCAGAAATTGCGCAAACACGCGGAGTGCCAATGGGGGTCGATTGCATTTCTCCCAGTCGCCATACAGCATTCAATAGCCCAGTCGAAATGCTTCAATTCATAGCTACATTAAGAGAGAGGTCTAATGGCAAGCCAGTGGGCTTCAAGATGTGTGTGGGAAAACCAGAGGATTGGTTCGCCATATTAAAGGCGATGATCGAAACCAAATTGACTCCAGATTTTATTGTGGTGGATGGTAGTGAGGGTGGTACTGGAGCAGCTCCGGTGGAGTTCATAGATCATATTGGTATGCCCATGCGGGATAGCTTAAGATTAATCCACGCCACTTTAATTGGTACCAACCTGCGGGACATTATTCGAATTGGCGCTGCTGGAAAAATTATTTCCGCGTTTGATATTGTGAGAGTGTGTTCTATCGGGGCCGATTGGTGTAACTCAGCACGTGGCTTCATGTTTGCGATTGGCTGCATTCAATCGCGCACCTGCAATACCGACATGTGCCCTACTGGGGTGGCAACACAAAACCAGCTGAGGCAAAAAGCCCTTGATCCAATTGATAAGGGTCAGCGTGTTTATCACTACCATCAAAATACACTCCATGCCCTTTCTGAAATTCTGATGGCTGCGGGCTTAAGTCACACTTCTGAATTAAACCCAGATTACATCATGAAGCGCGATGAAAATAGCGTTGCTCAACCATTTTCAAAAAATCTGATGCATATGGAGGCTGGAGCGCTAATTGATCAATCTCCAGAGCTGGCATTTAAAGGGGATTATCAATATCTGGCGCGCGCTTGGAGGCGCGCCAATCCAAGTCAATGGTAGTTGATTCTGTTGGCTAGTGACTAGGTAATGATGGGGCTGGGTATTGGCTGTCGTCCAGAGATAATGAAGTCCTCAAGCATTTCAAGACGATCCTGCCCCCAAAAAGGCTCACCTTCACAAATGAAGAAAGGTGTACCGAAGACCTGTTTTTCAAGACCCTCTTGCGTAAGGGCATTCATCTTTTCAGTAATAGACCCCGCCTTACTCTGCTCATATAGTGCTGGCCCATTCAAGCCGGAGCGATTTGCTACTGCAATCATCACATCGGGATCTGCGAGATTAAGGTCATCAACCCAGAGTACTTTTAATGCATTACCAACAAAATCTTTGATATCTTGTTGATTGGCTATTGCAGCCAGTAGCATGCGATGTCCAATCTCAGCGCTACAGGGATGATATTTTGGTTTTAATACCAAGGGAATATTTCTGATCAATGCCCAGCGCTGCATTTCAACCAAGCGATAGGATTGTCTTTGCGGCGGTCTTTTGCTAACGGGCAGTCCCCCGCTAGCTGTAAAGATCGCATGCAGATCAATCGGTTTGTAATTTACCTCTAAATCTAGGCGCTGCACTAGATCTTGAAATGCTTCATAACCAATATAGGTATAGAGGGATACAAAGCTGAAATAGAAATCCACTACCTTTTTCTTACTCATCGTTACCTTTGCACTATTTATGCAGTTTGTTAGTGGCCCCTTGGGTCGTAAAATCGATTGCATGTGGAAGATTTTGACTTGCAAAATTAATCATTTCAGTAGGCTCAATTCTTAATCTTCCCTGGAAGGGGTGTCCAAAGATCACAATAAGAAATAGTGTTGCTGCCAAGGATGCAGAGATGAATCCAGTTGATATCAGATGCATAGCAAAACTCTCTGCAGTGTAAAGATAGCTTACAGCAATCGTTAAAAATCCAGATAAGAACATGACTGCCCAAATAACAGGTGGTACGTGATTTTTAGTTGAGAGGGTGCGATCACGCCGAGCATCAAAGAGCTCACTAATTCTGTCTAGTAGCTTCGATTCTGTGTTAGCTATTACTAGATCATTCGTTTTATAGTGGAGCAAACGCTCTCTACTGCGGATGATAATCAATCTAGCTTTATCTGGAATAGCTTCATTTGCAACCATTGCCGGCCATTCTTCTTTGGTAACAACCTCGATATACTCACTAATATCACTGGCTAATTGAGATTTAATCGGCTCAGGCATGCCCTGTGATAGGTGATAAAAATCTTCTACCTTGCGCGCCTCGGCATTGACGATCGTGTCGGTGTCATTATAAGAGTTCCATGTGTTAATAACGATTAAGGAAATTAACACTGAACTAAATAATCCTACTGTTCCTAAAGAAAGACTGATGCAATCATTATTTGCTTTATTAAATGAATGTGTCAGCAATTTTTTAAAGACAAATAATCCTATTAGGCAAAACGATACTGATATGCATACTGCGATGAGGCACATGACCCATGCGGGGATATTCGTATTATTGACGTAGAGCAGATTAATCAAGTACATGTACTGACACCTTTTTATTTGATCTTAGTTATTGTCTTTGGCGCAGGTAATTTTGCCTGTCTTGATTGCATGCAAAAAGGTGTCGTAATCGGCATCATTTTGTTTGCTGTATGCAATTGAAAAAGCAACAAGCGCATCATCTAAGGCTTCGCCTCGGCCACAATATCCAGCTAGCACGGCAGGATCTCCTGAACGAGCATGTGCATTGGCTAAAGCCCAGCCGAATAGTTTTGCAAAAGGGGGGAATTCATCGACACCAATATCATCTCTGCCAATGGCAATGCCACCCTTCATATCCCGCAACTGTCGAATGTAAAAATCTACTTCTTTTGTTTGACCAAACCCCAAGAAAGCATCAGGCGCACCTTGGATTAATCGTTGACCGAGTACCACTCTTTCGCCTTCAGAGGGGTAGGTATTTTCTGGGAAAAAGGGCGCTAGAACTGAAGGTTGCGCTTGCTTGCTTTGCAGAAAAAGAGGGTCATTTTCAGAAGCCCCTTCCATATATAAAACCCAGCAAGCTGTACCAACGCTGCCAACCCCAACAACCTTACGGGCCCAGTCGACTAATTTGTAGCGCATCAAAAGCTGTTTGCGATCTGCTGAGAGAGACTGAGTATAGGAATTAAAGCCGACATCATGTAGCTCTGTAATCTTATGGCCATGGATGGAGACTTTTAGATGCTCTATTAAGGGTGGCTGATTAATTAAGCGAACACCCAAGGGCGTTTTTTCAGTTAATTTGCCAAGGACCCCCCAATTGGTATTACTTTTTGCTTTATTGACTAGCTTCGAGAACATCTTTTGAGCTGCGGGTGTGCTGCGATCCGCATGCTTTAAGAGCCTGCTTTCATCAAGATAGGCGCGTGTTAAATCGATGAAAGGGGTGTGGGCGTATTCATTCAAATAGAGTCGGTAGGTGCTGGAGATATTGCGAACAATCATTTCTCCGTATGCCTGGTCTTGGCCAAGCATTTGTGATGCAATCATTGCACTGGCTATCAGTCGTTTTAAATCCCAATCGAAGTGACCGGGTAGGGTTTCATCAAAGTCGTTAATGCCAAATACCAGTTGGCGCTCTGTTGTGGAAAAGAATCCAAAATTACTGACATGCATATCGCCACACAGTTGCACGGTAATAGGGGGGCTTGGAGTCGTTGCCAAATCCCTGGCCATGATGCCGGCACCCCCACGAAAAAACGCAAATGGATTTGCCGCCATCCGAGCATGGCGTATTGGGACATACTCAGGAATGCGGGTTTTTGCCTGTTCAAGCAGAATATCTATGGGGGTTTGGCGCTTGGCTTTGATGGTAAATTCGGCCAGCGAAGATCGATTTACTAGCTTACGTATCGATTTTCCGTGATCGAGTCTTTCTCGAATGCTAGGGCGCTTGCTAGTGAGGGACTTGTAGAGCTCGCTGGTCATACGCTTATGATGCCACAGGGGCTTGGCTCGTAGGGCTCAATAGGAGCACCCCAGAAAGGATGTGGGATGGATTCGCCTGTTTGTCTATTCATGGTATCGTCAATATAAGTGCTGAAAAAAGCCGTTCATAGCCCAAAAGTAATGCAGAATGTGTCATATCAATCATCGGAAAACTGTCGTCTATTTATGAAGCAATTGTTTCAGCCTCTAAAGCTCATATTGGTTGGAATGGGCTCCACTTTGTTTGCGACATCATGCATGATGGTTGGCCCCGATTTTGCTCGCCCTACAAGCAAGGTTGAAACTACTTTTAACAAGCCTACCAGTTCTGAATTTACTGCGGCTATCCCTGAATCACAGAATGCCTACTTAAATCCCACACAATGGTGGGCTAGTTTTGATGACCCCACTTTGACCAAATTGCTTGAAAAGGCATCCAGTCAAAATTTGACCCTGCAACAAGCTGCATTGCGTGTTTTCCAAATGCAAGCGCAGTTAGGCGTGAGTGATGCATCGGTTCTGCCAACAGTGGAACTGAGCGCTTCATCTGCTCAATACCGAAATAGTGTTTTCCAAGAGATCACCAATAACTCTAACAATCTAATTACCAAAAACGTAGTGGTGCAGGCTAATTGGGAAATTGATTTCTGGGGTAAATTGCGTCGTGGCGTAGAGAGTAATCTGTCGAGCTATTTATCGGCTGTGGCGGCTTACTATGCCTCTGATGTATCCATTAGTGCAGATGTTGCAAATGCCTATATCAACGTGCGTAATAACGAGGCACTCATTGAGGTAGCCAAGACCAATCTGGCGCTCCAGGCTGAGAGCTTGCGGATTGCCAAAGCGCGTTTTAATTATGGCGCGACTTCCATGCTGGACTTGAGTCAGGCCACCTCTCAATATGAACAGACTAAGTCTGAGATTCCACCCCTGATTGCCTCCCTTAGAAAATCGGAATACGCATTAAGTGTTTTATTGGGTGAGCCGCCTGATTACTATGCCAAACACTTTGGCGCCACCAAGGGCGCTTTAAAGCCGCCTCCTGAGCTTGGCGTGGGCATCCCGAGAGACCTTTTGCGCCGTCGTCCAGATGTCTTGCAGGCAGAATATGCTGCTGCTGCCCAGTCTGCTCTCATTGGTGTCAACAAGGCGGCACTCTTTCCTAGTTTTACCTTGGGCGGCATATTTGGTTTTGCAACTTCAAATTACGGCAGTGTTAATCAAGGCCCGATGTTTTCTTGGGGCAACACCTCTTCTGGTTTAACTGGAGGCTTGGTCTTTCCACTCTTTTATCGTGGCGCGATCATTGATCAAATAAGAGTGCAGGATGCCGTTTTCCAACAAAGCGTATTGGCATATCAAAATCAAGTTTTGATGGCGCAAAAAGAGGTTGAAGAATCGCTCATTACGATTTCAACTTCAAAGAGTTCCGTTGAGGATTTGAAAAAATCAGTGGTAGCGGCCCAAAGTGCTGCTGAGTTAGCGCTCGAGCGCTACAAAGCAGGTCAAAATGACTACAGCACTGTCATTAGTGCACAGCAATCTCTATTGCGCGTCCAAAACTCCAGCGTTCAGATGCAAACCAACCAGCTGTTGGGCTATGTAGGCGCCTTTAAATCCCTGGGCGGTGGATGGGCTGCCGATATGAAGGTGCCGCAATTGCCCAAACAAATGGTCAGTGAGATGGAGGATAGGACGGATTGGGGAAGCGTGCTCACTCAAACCGGCGATCCTACGAATGTGAGGATTGGAAAAGTGCTTACTGGCACCCCAGATTCATCTGCAACATCAGGTAAATGAAATGACTAATCTCAATTTAAAAAATACGCAACACACCCTTCAAGTTCTCTTAGTCTGCACTGCACTAATGCTGATGACTGCGTGCGGAAAAAAGACGGTGGAGACAGGTGTTGCGGTCACGGTAGCCAAACCCTTAAGTCAAGCTGTATATGCCTATCAACTATTTGATGGCACGGTTTCTCCTTTGCTGACCGTAAATTTAGATGCGCGCGTCCCAGGCTATCTCACTAAGATCTTGTTCCAAGATGGGGGCATGGTTAAGAAAGATGATTTGCTTTTTGTCATCGAACAGGACCAATACCAGCAGCAAGTCAAGTTGAATCAAGCGGTTTATGAAGAGGCTAAGATTGAGCATGCCCGTCAAAAGCATTTGCTAAAAGAAAATGCTACCTCTCAGGCTTCGGTTGATAAGGCCCTATCTTCTCTGTTGCAGGCTGAGGCTAACTTAAAGCTCGCGAAGATTAATTTAGGCTACACGGAGGTGAGGGCGCCCTTTGACGGCTTGATGGGGCGTCATTTAATTGATGTGGGTAGTTATCTTGGTAGTGATCCACAGGGTGTGAAGTTAGCCACCATTCAAAAAATTAGACCTATTTATGTTTACTTCTCAATAAACGAGCGTGATTTATTAACATTTAAATCAACCCATCCCGTTGATCTTGAGCATAAAACTTTGGTGAATACCTTGCCAGTCTATGCTCAGTTACAGGGCGAAAAGGGCTATCCCCATAAAGGTATTTTGGACTACAGCGCCAATCTAGTCTCGACAGATACAGGCTCCCTGCAATTGCGCGCTGAAATGCCAAATGAGGATTTGAGTTTGATTCCTGGCTTGTATGCGCGGGTTCTAGTGCAGTCCGGTGATTCACACCCAGCCATTCTGATTCCTTATTTGGCAGTGCTGTCCGATCAGCAGGGCAATTATGTGTATGTTTTGGATGCTCAGAAAAAAGCCACTCGCCAAAACATCACTCTGGGTCAAAAATTTAATCAATTGGTGGAGGTCACTAAGGGGTTGGATCCTAATCAAGTTGTAGTCATCAATGGGTTTATTAACTTAAGTGAAGGCCAGGTAGCCGATCCAAAAGAAATTACCCTAGAACCATTGGCCGGTCAGTAAGCCATGCTATCTAAGTTTTTTATCGAAAGACCTGTATTAGCGAATGTGATCGCTTTGATCACCATGCTCATTGGCGCAGTATCTATTCTGGGCTTGCCGATTTCTCAATACCCAGCCATGACGCCGCCTACCATTCAGGTAACTACTTCTTATCCAGGCGCCAGTGCGGCACTGGTGCAGCAGTTGGTAGCTAGCAATATCGAAAATCAAGTCAATGGTGTGCCTGGCATGCTGTATATGCAGTCTGACTCGACCAACGACGGTCGCTACACTTTGACGGTGACATTTGAGGTGGGTACTGACCCTGATCTCGCTCAGGTAAACGTGCAAAACCGAGTCGCCATTGCGGTGCCTTCACTCCCTTCAGCCGTGCAAAAGCAGGGGGTCACTACTAAAACTCAATCGACTGCCATTTTGCAGTTTGTGACATTAACCTCAAGCAATCCCGAGCACGATGCACTGTTCTTAAGTAACTTTGCTAATTTGCAAATGCAAAATCGTTTAGCACGCATTCCTGGTGTTGCTGCTGCCAATGTCTTTGGAGTTGGTAATTACAGCATGCGTATCTGGTTAGATCCAGCGCAAATGCAAATGCGCGGTCTTACCCCTAGTGATGTCATGACTGCCATCAATCGCCAGAACGTTTTACTATCTGCTGGTCAGGTTGGCGCTCCCCCGGTTCCAAAAGGTCAGGACTTTCAGCTCACTCTGAATGTCACCAGCGCATTAGATAACCCAGAAGAATTTGGCCGCATTATTTTGAAGGCAAATTCTCAGGGAGAAATTACGCGTCTAAGTGATGTTGCGCGCATTGAAATGGGTAGTCAAAATTACAGCCAGTTCTTTAAGATTGATGATAAGCCTGCTGGTGGTATAGCGATATACCAAACACCCGGTGCTAATGCGATTCAAACTGCGAATGCTGTTCGTGCCGAGATGGAGAAGATCTCCAAAACTTTCCCTAAAGAACTTCATTGGGATATTCCATTTGACACCACTTTATTTGTCAGTGCCTCTATCCATGAGGTCTATCGCACTTTGTTTGAGGCGGGCATTTTAGTTTTGCTTGTCATCATGGTTTTCCTGCAAAATTGGCGCGCTACTCTGGTTCCTGCAACTACCGTACCAGTTACCATTATTGGCGCTTTTGCTGCTATGGCTGCAATGGGTTTCTCGATTAATTTATTAACCCTGTTTGCGATTGTGCTGTGTATTGGTATTGTGGTGGACGATGCAATCGTGGTTGTTGAAGCGGTCTCGAAGAAGGTTGAGCATGGCGAGGACCCAAGGGAGGGTGCTATCGATGCCATGACTGAATTGATGGGCCCAATCATTGGTATCACTCTGGTCTTAATGGCGGTGTTTTTGCCTGCATCGTTTATTGCAGGTATTACCGGTCAAATGTATCGTCAATTTGCTTTGGTCATTGCAGCTACAGCTCTGATTAGCGGTATTAACGCGATCACACTGAAGCCAACGCAGGCCGCATCGTATCTCAAGCCACTTGATCCTCATGCGAAGAAAAATGCCCTGTATCTCAAGTTCGATTTTTATTTTGAGAAGTTGTCTGCTTGGTACGGTCACATGATGGAGCACTTAATGGCGCATCGTTTTATTGCGGCCAGTTGTGGTGCGGTATTGATTTTGGTATCGATCATCGGTTTAGCTTTGGTGCCAACCGGCTTCATTCCCAACGAAGATCAAGGGTATTTAGTCGTAGCCACCCAATTGCCTGATGCCTCCTCTTTAGAGCGCACCGAGGTCGGCATGAAAAAAGTGGTGGATGTGATCAAGGCTGTGCCTGGTGTCGATCAAGTGGTCTCAATTGGTGGGGTGAATGCCTTAAATAACAATAGCTCACAGTCGAACTCTGGAACGCTTTACGTCATTATGAAAAGTTGGGATAAGCGTGGCAAGGGTGAGGACTTGAAGAATATTTATTTGAATATGAATCAAGCCCTGAAGCAGGTTCAAGAGGTTAAATCACTCGTCATCCTGCCACCAGCCATTCCGGGTCTTGGCTTGTCAGGCGGCTTTCAGATGCAATTAATTTTGACTGATGGTAGCAATGACTTCAAAAAACTTAGCGCTGCCACCCAAAACTTCTTAAAGAAAGCCCGAGAGCTGCCTGAGATTGAACAAATCTTTACTCCGTTTCGGGATGACGTTCCGCAACTGCAGTTGACTTTTAATACCGCACGCGCAGAAACACTTGGAGTAGCTATTGGGGATGCATATGATGTGCTTCAATCCTACTTGGGATCTTCATATGTAAATCAATTCTTTAAATATGGTCAGACCTATCAAGTGTATGTCCAGGCAGACGGTCAGTTCCGCAATAGTGCTGATAAGATTGCGCGCCTCTATGTAAAAAATAAAGTGGGAGACATGGTTCCACTAGGATCATTCATTGATATTGAGGAAACTACTGGACCTCAAATTGCCTCTCAGTATCAGCTTTATCCTACTGCAGCAATTTTAGGTGGCTCGAAAAGTGGCTATAGCTCCGGTCAAGTCATTGCCGCCTTGGAGGGTTTAGTAAAGACTGCATTACCAGCGGGCATGAGCTATCAGTGGACAGCAATGTCTTATCAAGAGAAGTTAGTTGGTAATACAGTGGTTTTAGTATTTGCTTTATCTATCTTGCTGGTGTACTTGGTGCTGGCTGCGCAGTACGAATCATGGGTCTCGCCCCTTGCTGTCATTACTGCGGTACCACTCTCTTTATCAGGGATTGTGATTGCCTTATTTTTGACTGGAATGGCCAATAATATTTACGTTCAAATTGGTTTGGTCTTAATGATTGCGCTGTCATCCAAGAATGCCATTCTGATTGTGGAGGTTGCACTTGAGTCTAAGAGGGCTGGCATGAGTCTGGTTGACTCTGCTCTGAAAGCTTCACATGAGCGGTTTAGGCCGATTGTGATGACCTCTATTGCCTTCATCCTGGGGGTAGTTCCACTATTGACTTCTACTGGCGCAGGCGCTGCAGCTCGTGTATCGATCGGTATTACGGTTTTTAGTGGAATGATTGCATCCACTTGCCTAGCGGTTGCATTGGTGCCGGTATTCTTTGTGCAGATTGAAGGTTGGTTTGAGAAAATGGCTCAGAAAAAAACACTGCCCAAAAAGTGAGTGAGTCCGATGAGGCTAAATCGCTTGCTTTAATTGAGTGTCGCTTGAGTTGTAGATCATCAAAAGTAATATCACCACTATTGGAGGCAGCACAAAGCACCACATTTGTAGGAAGTTAAAAACGGCTGCTCCGCAGGCGCATCCGATTGCAAAGGTGATGATGACTGGAATCATATTTTTCAGCCGGCCATAAATCAGGGTTTTTTGCTCCCCATCCACCCCATGCAGAAGATCGGTAATGTCGAGCATGACCTGGGTAACTGTCATGGTCATTACTGTGGAGGGTGGAGCAGTGGATAGATGGACTTTATGCACAGCGTTTTGTAGCGCCATGGCAGCTACAAAAATCAAGCCAGTAAATACCGCAATGAGTGCATTGCCATCTACAAATGGGCCATAGTGAATTGCAAGTGTCGCCCCAAGCGATAAGAGTATGAATTTGACTAAAAGCATCCTGCTAAATACGTCGATATTGTTGCGTACGAGTAGGTGGCGAAAAAGCCGACAGAGCACGATGGCTAAGCAAAATACAGGTAGGGCCAGGGCTTTATCAATTGTGCCAGTTGACCCGCTTACAAGAGCGGCCCCCAGGGTGGCAAAGTTGCCTGTCACATGGCCGGTAAAGAGGCCATTTAAAGCCAAAAAACCGGCAGTATCAACATAGCCGCCATTAAAGCCCAGAACCGCTGGAATCCACTTTTTATTCCACATGGCCTATTCCCTAATTAAAAATTGTATTAGGGAGTGAGGCGAAAGTTTAATGCTCCGCTAGGAGAGGCTAGAGCGGGATCAAGCGGTGTGATGAATCTAGGTGGTTGAATTATTTTGAGTAAATTGCGCTGAACATTGATCTGCTCTTTCAAGTAGGTGCCAATGTTCGGTGGTTGTAAACGCAAGTTTGCTTCAGAATCGCCCATCATATTGCGAGGCTTTAATCCATGTTTTTCACACAGGATCTTGATGGGACGGTTCCAGCTGATGCAATGCATGTATAAATCTGTATAAAAGCGATTGCGAGACCAGGTGATTGCCTGACCCATCATGGCGCTTGCAATGCCTTTTTGGCGGTATTGCTCCCCAACGATCACGCCAAATTCAACTTCTTGGCCATGCGTGGCGATATGAATAGTGCCGGCCCAGTTGCCATCAATCTTGGCAACCAGAATCCGGTTATTTTTTGGGTCTGCTGAGAATTTCTCCACCAGAGTGTCGATTGCCTGAGTTCCAATGGCGCATCCAAAGTAAGGGTGAATGGTTTCAGGGTCCTGGCTCTTAAGCCAAGCCCCATATTCAGGGAATTGATTCCGCGAGAGAAACTCAGTAGTTAACACGTCTTAATCCCAATGCAGACCAAAGTCAGCATGCTTTTCTTGCCAAGCTTTTGCTTCGATCCAAGCATCTTTTAAGTCGCGGATGACGTTAATAATTGTTTTCATGCTTATAGACCCCTATAAGCTAGGTAGTGCGCGAGGTAGTCGCTTGAATCAACTTCTTTATTAGTAGAAGCTTGATTGGTATTGATGAATTGCTGAAAACCATTGTTTTTGCTCTGGTTAGCAAACACTTGGCTGAAAAGGTTCAATAATTGTGTCATTTGAAGACTCCTTAATAATTACTAGGGTTAGTACCTAGGTATTATTACTTAATTTTGAAAATGTTGCAAGGCACCATTTAATTTTCTTATTGAGTAAAACCACCTTAAATGAGTGAAAAATGAGGTTTTTCACCTCAATAAGTCTTTTCAATCAAATTGCTTACGCATTTTTTATAAATCATGGCCAATAGACCTCATTTTTCGGAAAAATGACCTATGCGCTTTCCTTGAGGGTGTTTTCTGGTGTATTTTCACTACCTGCAACTACAATCCAAACTCATTTTTAACTGAGGTAATTTATTTATGACGACTCCAAAGAGTGGTGGCTGGCATCCAATCTGGCTAATCCTTTTGCTTCCTTATATAGCCTTGTTATGGCTACCTTTCTATAACCAAGCAATGCCAAATGTTTTGGGATTCCCTTTCTTCTATTGGTATCAATTTATTTGGGTTCCGCTGACATCTCTCTTAATCTACGTTGTTTATAAGGTTGCCAAATGAATATTGACGCTATTAATCCAATTGCAATGGCGGTATTTCTGGCCTTTTTTGCATTCGTAACCATTCTTGGTTTTGTGGCATCTCGCTGGAAGCGGGGCGATTTGACCCAGCTGCATGAGTGGGGTTTGGGTGGCCGCCAGTTTGGCGGTGTGATCACTTGGTTCTTGGTAGGCGGCGATTTTTATACCGCCTATACCGTGATTGCTGTGCCCGCCTTGGTTTATTCGGTTGGCGCTTACGGTTTCTTCGCCTTGCCTTACACAATTATTGTGTATCCCGTGGTCTTTGCGATCATGCCAAAGCTCTGGGAAGTCTGCCATCGCAAAAATCATATTACTGCTGCCGACTTTGTGCAGGGTGAGCATGGTGGCAAGTGGTTCCCAGCTGCGATTGCGATTACCGGCATTATTGCAACTATGCCTTATATTGCCTTGCAATTAATCGGTATGCAGGTAGTGATCAAAGGGCTGGGTGTTTCTGGTGAGCTTCCTTTGATCATTGCTTTCTTGGTGTTGGCTTTCTATACATACTCAAGTGGCTTGCGCGCACCTGCCATGATTGCCTTTGTAAAAGACATCATGATTTATATCGTGGTGATCGCGGCGGTTTGGATTATTCCCGAGAAGTTGGGTGGATACGGTTCTGTATTTGATGCGGCTGATAGCTATTTCACTGCTAAAGGCGGTGTTACTGGCATCTTGTTAAAGCCAACGCAATTTACGGCTTTTGCATCTTTGGCATTGGGCTCTGCTTTGGCTGCCTTTATGTATCCGCATACATTAACTGGCATCCTCTCATCTAAATCAGCTAAGACAATTAAGATGAATGCCGTTTTCTTGCCAGCTTATACAGTGTTGCTTGGTTTGATTGCGTTGTTGGGTTATATGGCAATTGCAGCAGGAGTGCAAGCTAGTCCTGCTTCAGATGTGGTGCCAACCTTATTCAATAAGATTTTCCCGGCATGGTTTGTTGGATTTGCTGCCGCAGCGATTGCTATTAGTGCATTAGTTCCTGCGGCGATTATGTCGATCGGTGCCGCAAACTTATTTACTCGCAATTTATGGCGTCCTCTAGTTAATCCAAATATTACGGATGAGCAAGAGTCTAAGAATGCAAAGATCGTTTCATTGTTTGTAAAGTTGGGCGCATTAAGTTTCATCATCTTCTTGCCAACCCAATTTGCAATTGATCTTCAGCTTCTCGGCGGCGTGTGGATTTTGCAGATTTTCCCTGCTGTAGTGTTCTCACTCTATACAAAGAGACTTTCTACCGTGCCATTGTTCTTCGGCTGGGTGACAGGTATTGTTTTGGGTACTACATTAGCCTTTATGCAGAATCTAAAGCCGGTTTATACA
>Ga0364886_10306_pt2 | contig 22081 bp, 20 predicted proteins | sample ExccelJu500001D3_4_FD_206926 | JGI IMG/M metagenome (GOLD analysis project Ga0364886, IMG submission 206926) | Enriched cells from Trout Bog Lake Hypolimnion, Wisconsin, USA - BchlTB.July23.5000.01.D3 | ecosystem: Environmental > Aquatic > Freshwater > Lake > Hypolimnion/Profundal zone | place... | reverse complement strand
ACGAACACTAGACTGACAATTATAAGCCGAATTTGCTAAGTTCAGTAGGGAAATGCTAGCGGCCTTTAGCCGGTAATTAATGTTAAACTTTTGCTTTATGAATAAACCATCGCCAATCCTGTATGGATGAAATCGACAAAACCATCATCAATCATCTGCAAAAAGGTTTTCCGATTTGTGCTGCCCCGTATCGACAGGTTGCCAGGGAATTAGGGATAGACGAGGCAAATCTGCTGTTGCGATTAGAAACCTTGCTGGATGATGGTGTACTCACCCGATTTGGGCCTATGTATCATGCCCAACAAATGGGCGGGGCTTTAACGCTGGCGGCTTTGCAGGTTCCAGAGCAGCGTTTTGCGGAAATCACCGAAATCGTTAATGCCTTTCCAGAAGTCGCCCATAATTATGCCCGTAATCATGTTCTCAACATGTGGTTTGTGCTGGCTACCGAGCGTCCTGAACAAGTGGATGCAGTGATTGCTGCGATTACAGCCCAAACCGGTTTAAGCGTTTTTAATATGCCCAGAATAAGTGAATACTATGTCGGCTTGCAACTGGAGGCCTAATGCAACTGGATGAGATTGATCGAAAAATCATTCAGGCTACCCAGGCGGGTTTGCCGCTGGTGGCGGAACCCTATCAGGCCATTGCTCAGCAATTGGGGCTAACTGCGGAACTGGTTATGCAGCGTCTGGTGCTGATGCAGGCCGATGGCGTAATTCGGCGAATTGGCGCGGTACCCAATCATTACAAACTGGGCTATCGCTATAACGGCATGACGGTCTGGGATGTAGCGGACACGCATATCGACAGGCTAGGTGCACAAGTCGCCGGGCTGAATTTTGTCAGTCATTGCTATCAGCGACCACGACATCTGCCGGACTGGCCCTATAATCTGTTCGCCATGATCCATAGTAAAACCGAGCAGGAGGCGGAACGGCAAATCGCCGTTATTGCTGCCATGCTGGGGGAAAACGCCAGGCAGCATGAAGTGTTGTACAGCAGCAAAATCCTTAAAAAAACCGGTTTGCGGATAGCGGGGTGATATGTTTCGGTTAAGCCAATATATGCGGGAAGTTTTGCAACCCACGCCGTTAAAACCGCAACGCAAACCCAGTGGCCCGGTGGTGATCTGGAATTTGATCCGGCGCTGTAATCTCACCTGCAAACACTGCTATACCACGTCCGCTGATATTGATTTCCCTGGCGAACTGACTACGCCGGAAATCTATCAGGTAATGGACGATTTAAAAGCCTTTGCCGTGCCGGTTTTAATCCTGTCCGGCGGTGAACCCTTGTTGCATCCAGATATTTTTACAATTTCGCAACGTGCTAAAGATTTGGGGTTTTATGTCGCCCTGTCCAGTAACGGTACTTTAATCAACTCGGCTAATATTCAGCAGATAGCTGCCATCAATTACCAATACATTGGCGTCAGTCTGGATGGCATGAGCGAGGCCCATGATAAATTCCGCCAGAAACCCGGCTCGTTTGCGGCCTCACTGGCAGGCATTCGGCTGTGCCGCGCGCATGGCATAAAAGCCGGTATTCGCTATACCTTAACCCATGATAATGCTCATGATTTTGCGGCGATGTTGCAATTGATGGACGATGAAGACATAGACAAGTTTTATCTGTCGCACCTCAATTATGGTGGGCGCGGCAATCGAAACCGTCAGGACGATGCCGATTTTGTCCTGACCCGACAGATTATGGATACCCTGTTTGAAAAAACTTTGGATTGGGAACTGCAAGGCTTGCATCGGGAAGTGGTCACTGGCAATAATGATGCCGACGCTGTGTATTTTTTACATTGGCTGCGGCGGCGTTTTCCTGACCGCGCCACCCATGTTCAGGCCAAATTACAGCAATGGGGTGGCAATGCTTCCGGCGTAAATGTCGCCAATATCGATAATCTGGGCAATGTCCATCCCGATACCTTCTGGTGGCATTACCATCTGGGCAATGTCCGGCACAGGCCGTTTTCAGAAATTTGGCCGGATATTAGCGATCCGTTAATGGCTGGCTTAAAAGCAACGCCCAGGCCATTAAAAGGCCGTTGCGCCACTTGTTTTTATCAAAGCATTTGCAACGGCAATACCCGGGTTCGCGCCCAGCAATTAACCGGTGATTTCTGGCAGGAAGATCCGGGCTGTTATTTGTCCGATGCCGAGATTTCGGCTTGAAAACTTCTTATTGAAAACCAGCGTACCTACGGGGGCAGATCTAAGTTGCGGCTGGGTAATGTCGCAAATTCTAGCGGGTGCGACCCGTTCCGCTAACTGCTAATCACAGGTCGGGTATCGAGCCTTGCAGGTAGCTGGTAACAGATTACTTGATGCGTAGGCACGAAAACAGGCGAGGAACAATGGTAACGGATGATGCCGACCGTGAAGGTGATTAAGTCCCGAAAAGACTGGTTGGAAAGGGCTGATGGTTTTGAGATGCCAGCAAGCAACAATATGACTGACATAAATGGCGATCCAGAAATATCCACCCGGGATAGCGGGTCGTTTCGAGCCTGATACTGAGAATTAGCGATAACCCAGGAGAACTAATCGTTGGCGCTGAAAATTGGGGAGTATCATCGGTTGCTGACAACTGCCGATATTCGGTGACTTCATCTGTTGGCGACACTCACCCAATACGGTATTTAATGTGGATAACTCAATACCACAGGTGCAGATGCCTTGCGGCTGCAAATACACAATGTGGTCGGGTTGATCGAACCAATGGCGTGTCCTGCATTTATGGCCGGTTTGTCCGCCAGGATTTCGCTCCCCAGGTGTTCGGGGCGTTGCTGCACCTTTTTAAGGCCATCCATTGATGGTGGTAGGCTTGAATTTCGACTGGCCTTTTTTACAGTGTTTTCTAATTCATCTACACGCTTTTTCAACTGCTCAAACGCATCAAACAAAAACAGGATGAGCGCGTCTTTCTCGGCGTGGCTCATCTGATTAAGTTTGGCTTGAGTTGGGCGTATCAGTTTCATCTGTAAATCATAGCGGGGCTGAATAGTTACAAAAAGCCTTTTATTAACACCCATAAATCGGAAAAAATCCATGAAATTAATCAATTCGTTAGCACTCGCAACCCTGCTATTTATCAGTACCAATGCTAATGCGCAAACCCTGGCCAATGCCGATCAACACAAAGTTCACCATGTCGTGATCGTCTGGCTTAAGCAGCATGGCGATGTCGAGCTTAAACAGCAATATATCAACGCCAGCAAACCTTTAGCGGAAATAGATGGCGTGTTAGCTTATGATATTGGCGAGCCTGTTAGTATTAAACGCGAAAGACCAAACCCAGCCGTTGATGATTCTTACGATCTTGCCATTTCAGCCACTTATCAAAGCCAGCAAGCCTATGAAAGCTTTTTAAAAAATCCTGAATATCAACATCTGGCTGTGGACGTATTAAGACCTCTGGTTGAAAAATATAAAGTCTATGATTTTGTTGAGTAATTAATCGTTACCAATGAATGCGTACCCCGGCATAACCCGTGGCAGGTGCACCCGGCCCTTGAAATTGACTGGGATTATTGTTGTTAAACAGATTATTCGACATCTGCCCCAGTGATGCATAATGCACATCAAAAATATTACGGCCCATCGCGAATAACTCCACGTTTTTAGTCAGCATATAGCGGCTATTCAGGTTGACGATGGTATAATCAGGTATCTGCGAATATAGATTGGCGTCATCGCCCCGCGCATACTGACTGGACACATGCTGTAAATCTCCGCCAAAGAAAAAGTTTTTGAAGAACTCATATTCGGAGCCGAATTTAAAGGTATTTTGCGGAATACTGGGGATATGGTTGCCGGGGTTGACATTGTCGGTAGCCGGATTGCCATTGCTGAGCGTCAAACCATTGCTGAGTACCGCCGAAGATTGATAGGTGGCGTCAACAAAGCCATAGCTAATATACCAGTTCAGGCTATCCAAAGCCAGACCGTTCAGCCCCAGTTCCAGACCCTGGCGTTTAGTGGTGCCGACATTGGCAAAATACCCTTGTCCACTGGATGTTTCGTTTAAAAACAGAATATCGTTGCTGTTAATGGTTTGATACAAGGCAAAATTCCATTTTAAAGCCTGACTGAATTTACCGCGCATTCCGGCTTCCATGGTATGCGAAACTACCGGCTTCAAGGTCGGCGGGTCGGAAACAAAGCTGTTAGGTAAGCTGCAAGGAGCAGATGGCGAGGCGCAACTCAGCTCAACCGTGGTCGGTGCTCTAAAGCCTTCGTTATAATTGAAATAATTGGTGAAATCCTGCATCGGCGTATCGAGCTTGAGTGCATCGAACGGATTGAAGGTGATACCGGCGGAAGGATTTAGCCGCTGAAAATGCACATTATTGCCCAGATAATTAGCCGTGTCTGAGGGAGAATTTAGACTGTCGAAGGTGCGTACTTGCGCCTGTGTCCAGTTTACCGAGGAATTGACATGCATCCAGTCGAAAACTGAAAAAGTATCGGTGGCGAACAGACTGGAATAGGCATTTTGGCCGGTGATATTGACATTGGTTGTCAGTGAGTCGCTGGGGACTTCATAATTGGCGGTATTAAAATAGGCGTCTTGCGAACCTACGGTGTAATGGGTTTTGCTGTAATTATAACCGCCGCCAAGCACCAACTGGTTTTCGTGCTTGTCAATCTTGTAATCGGAGGTTAGCTGTATATTGACGCCTGTGCCGTTCTGATTGGCTCTGCTGGCTTGAAAAGCGCCTATGCCTTCCGGTTGGGTCGCGGTATTACAGGTTGTGCTCGAATTAAGCGGTATATTGTTAAGTGGCATGTTGGCTAAGCAATCATTATTGGTATTGCTGTTTAGCGTATAAAGATTGCTGTTTCTATCATAAGTATTGCCGCTCAATAATAGTTTGTCTGTAAGCCTATGGCTACCTTTCATGGTGACGAAAAATAGGGTATTCTGACTGACATCAGGCGAGGTATAAATAGCGCTCCAGTTTTGTTGTAACATCTCTTGTGGTGTGGAACCTACGCCATTCATGTTGTTGTCGGCAAAGGTAAATGATAAGTCCAGATCGGTCTTATTATTCTCCCAGCCGATTTTGCCGAATCCCTGGTTCACGCTAGTTGCCGAAAAGGGTCGCCAGCCGTTATCCCGGAAAACATTGCCCGCCAGATACCAGTCAAAGTTGCCGGAAGAGCCGCCGTATTCGGCCTGATAACCTTCGCGACCATAAGAACCGCCCAAGGCTTGGGCGTTAAACCCGGGGTGACTGTTGCCGCTTTTGGTTCTGAGCGATAAGGCGCCGCCCAGAGTATTCAAACCGAATAAGGGATTGGAGCCTGGCATCATTTCCATACTGGCTATCGCGATTTGCGGAATCAAGTCCCAGTTGATCGTATCGCCAAAAGCTTCGTTGACCCGTACCCCGTCCTGGTAAGCCGATATGCCGATAGGTGTGCCGACCAGCGGTGACGCGTTAAAGCCGCGATAAGTAATGTCTGGCTGGTAAGGATTGTTTTGGGTATCGCTAATATTGACGCTTTGCATCCGGCGATTCATGAAATCCGCCAAAGATAAGGCTTCGTGACGGTTGATTTCCTCGTCTTCGGCAGTTTGTACGTTACCTGAAATTTTTTTGCGGGACAGGCCGGTAGCGCCTACCGGTGTGGTACTAACCACTTCCACTTCGGGTAATTCAAAGGCGTCAACCGGTTGGTAGGTGGCTTGTGCTTCGCTATTTTTATCGTTTGCTGAATTGCTGGTCGCTGGTTTGTCATCGGCATCGGTGCCATCGGATGCTGAATTACCAGTTTGTGTCGAGGGCGCGGCTACAGCCAAAGTCGATAGCATGGTTAAAGCCAGTAAAAAAACCGCCGGGAGTCGCGATTTTCTAAATAAGCGAAGTGTTATCATCATTAAATCGGTTGCCAAAAGAATCAATGACATCTATTTTCCATGGACAGGCTACACTGTGGCTATAGGAGAAATTCCTAAATTTGAACCATAGGCCGGTGATCGACAGACAATTTGCCACTGAATTGGCTTATTCTGGTCAGGTTTTTAATGACTTAAAAACAAAATTGGGTCGATTTTAGCCTTACCCATAGCATTGAAATTGAAATTTTGAGAAACTAGCAAGTTGAAATTCCCGGAATTTAGTCTTTTTTTGTGGAATTTGGGCTAACCACTTAAGCCGGTACACCCATCACTCCCACGCCAGAGCGTGGGAGTGATGGTTCGTTGCTACTTAACTTGGTTAGCCTGGATTTGTATCATGTTTTGCAAAACATGATAACCCTATCAAAACCGGATAAGGCAGGCCGGAAATGTACCCTTAAAAAATGAGAACAGTGTGTTTGTAAAGTTTGTTAGTTTTGCGCTGGTTGGCGTTCTTGGCACGTTGGCGCATTATCTGGTTCTCTATCTATTGGTTGAATCGCAAGGCTACAATCCTGTAGCCGCTTCCGGTTGGGGTGCGGTAGCTGGTTTGCTGGTCAATTACATTTTAAATTTCAAATTGACCTTTAATTCCACTCAATCTCATGCGCGCACTTTTCCTAAGTTCGCTACGATAGCCGGATTCGGCATGGGCTTTAATCTGCTGTTGATGGCGGAACTGACTCAGCATTTTTATTATCTTTATGCTCAGGTTTTAACGACGTTGCTGGTTTTAATCTGGAATTTTTTTGCAAATAATTTTTGGACTTTTAGAATGGATAAGACGGCGAATGCGTCCATAGTCAATCTTGTCGCGACACTGAAAAAACCGATCTATGGTGTAGGTTTGCTGGTAAGTATTGTGTTGATTCGCGTGATAACGCTTGGCCTATATCCCCTGTATGACCCTTCCGAAGCCAGATATGCGGAAATGGCCCGCAAAATGCTGGAATCCGGGAACTGGGTAACGCCTATGATTGATTATGGTGTGCCATTCTGGGGCAAGCCGCCGTTGACGATCTGGTTATCCGCCATGAGTCTGGGTTTAGGTGGCGTAAATGAGTTTGCAGTGCGGTTGCCATCCTTGTTATTGGCGGTCGGTATAGGCTGGATTCTTCATTATTTGGTAAAAACCCAGCGCGGAATTGATCAGGCCATTACCAGTGTGCTCATTCTTGGTAGTTGTGTGCTGTTCTTTGTTATGTCTGGTACGGTGGCAATGGATCAGTGTATGAGTTTTGGCGTGACTTTGGCGCTGGCCTCATTCTGGCTGGCCTTGCGCGGTGAGCAACGCTTTTGGGGCTATCTGTTTTTTATTGGTCTCAGCATAGGCTTAATGGCCAAAGGCCCCATTACCCTGGTGTTATCCGGGGTGAGTATTGGGCTTTGGGTGCTGATGACCGGACGCTGGCTAGACATCTGGAAAGCGATCCCGTGGATTTCCGGTACAGTCTTGCTGCTTTGCATTTGCGTACCCTGGTATCTGCTGGCTGAACAGCGCACTCCCGGATTTTTAGAATACTTCTTTATTGGTGAGCACTGGAAACGCTTTACCGAAAGTGGCTGGAAAGGTGATCTTTACGGTGTCGGGCGCGCTCAACCTCGGGGTATGATCTGGGTGTACTGGCTGGCGGCGGGTTTTCCCTGGTCAATAATTCTGCTTAATTCAGTCATTACCGCCATCAGGCAAAAGCAGGTCGGCAAACTATTTGGTTCAGGTGATGGCTGGCGGCTGTATTGCTGGTTGTGGATGTTGTCGCCCTTATTGTTTTTTACCTTTTCCGCAAATGTGATTTGGACGTATGCTTTGCCGGGTTTGCCGGGTCTTGCTCTGCTGGTGTCGGAGCGTTTGCCTCAGCCTAAAAAACTTCTTTCAGCCCTGATTTTATGTGCGCCGCTGGTATTTCTTGGCGTAGTAATCGTTTATCAGTTTCCGCAAGCGGATTTTTTCAGATCGCAGAAACGGCTGGTGGACGTCTATCGGCAACAGGCATCAGCCGATGAGCATTTAATTTATTTAAATGAAAAAACCTATTCCATTCAATTTTATATGCAAGGCAAGGCAATCGAATTAGCCGGTCTGGACAAGCTTGAAACAGCACTGGCAAGTCCTGGACGGGATTTTGTGGTTTTGCGCAAAGTTGTCGCAGCCTCCCTTCCCGAAACCATGAAAGCCCGTCTTGAGCCGATTAAAGGCTATGGCGAATTCATGCTGTTTCATGAAAGTGCCGGTAAACTATGACAGAGGTGCGTAAATCGATCCAACTGATTGTTAATGCCGATGATTATGGTTATTTCCCCGGCATCAGTCGCGGCATTCTTGATGCTGCCGCTTCCGGTGCGTTGACCGCCACCGGAATCCTGGCTAATAGCCCTGATCTAAAAGTTCAGCTAAAATGGCTGGCGAAGGCGGAAAGTCTGAGTGTCGGTGTGCATCTTAATTTGACGCATGGTAAGCCCTTAACGGCAAGCATGGCGGAAAAGCTGGGGCGTTGGCAGGGGCAATTTCCCGATGCTTACGTCATGACCCGGCTGCTGTTGACAGGGCAAATTAAAACTGCGGATGTGCGCGCCGAGTGGTGTGCGCAAATTGTCGCTTGTCAGGGCTGCAAGTTGATGTTTTTAAATTCCCACGAACATATTCATATGTTGCCCTTATTGTTCCCGCTGGCGCTTGAACTGGCCGAGCAATATCGGATAGCGCATGTCAGGCTAACCCGGGCGGAATGGCTGTTTCCGCAGCGTGTTTCCGGTCTGGTGCGCAATACGCTGATGCAAATCATGCAAACCGTAAATCAATCTGCATCCCCAAAACAGACGCCGATATTTTTAGGTCTGGGTCAGAGTGGTAAGCTTGATCTGGCCTATTTAAGTAAAATTTTTGCCCGCTTGCAGCCGGGTAAAACCTACGAACTTATGTGTCATCCCGGTTATCGGGTTCCAGGTGAAATAATGGATCCTAAGTTGCTGGGTTATCATGACTGGGAAGCCGAATTGGCCTTGTTGCAAAGTCGGGATCTGCGTGACTTATACAAAAACTTTGGTATTCGTCTACAGTCTTATTAAACCAGTATATTTTTTATCATGCATTTAAACACAGTTGAAGGCAGTTTGGTTAGTGTCGTCGTACCAGCCTATAACGAAAGCCAGGGTATAGAATATGCCGTAAAACAGATTGCCGATATTTTGGCGACTATCGATATAGCCTGGGAAATCATTGTGGTGGATGATGGCAGCAGTGATCAGACTTTTCAGAAACTCCAGGATGTTTCCGTAGCGGAACCAAGAATAAAAGCTATTTCGCTAAGTCGTAACTTCGGTAAGGAAGGGGCCATGCTGGCCGGGCTGGAACACGCCAATGGTGATGTGATTATCACCATCGATGCCGATCTACAGCATCCGCCGAAACTGATTCCCGATATGCTGGAAAAATGGCGGCAGGGTACGCAAATCGTCCACGCGGTTAAACGCACCCGTAATAAAGAGTCTGTGTTCAAAAAAGCCACTGCTTACGGCATAAACAAAATGATCTCCGGGGTAGGTGGCATCAATATCAATAACTCATCGGATTTTAAATTACTGGATAGAGAAATTGTGGATATTATTGTTCAGCAACTCCCTGAAAAGCAGCGATTTTTTCGTGGTTTGACGAGTTGGCTGGGCTTTTCTGAAGAATATATTTATTTCGATGTGGATGAAAGGCTGGACGGCGAAAGCAAATGGTCGTTCTGGTCGCTTATGGAATTGTCGATTACCGCCTTGACGTCTTTCACCTCCATGCCATTACGAATAGTCACGTTTTTAGGGGTGGCGACATTGATCCTGGGTTTTTTCATCGCCACCGATGCCGTCTGGTCATTGATAAACGGCCGGGCGGTTTCCGGCTTTGCCACCACCATTATCACCCTGTTATTGATCGGAAGTTTTATAATGATCAGCTTGGGGGTGATTGGTGAATATATCGCCAAAATTTATGAAGAAGTCAAAGCCAGGCCGCATTATTTAATCAAAGCCAGCGTTGGCATCAGAAAAAAGCACAAATAGCTGGATCACGTTTTTGAGGTAGATATTTTGTTAGGATGGTTGTTATTGTTCGCCGCAGGCTGCGCCGAAATTATTTTTGCGTTAAGCCTTAAATATAACGAGGGCTTTAGTAAATTATGGCCCAGTGTTGCAACCGGTGTATTCGGTACGGCAAGTTTTTATCTGTTGATGCTGGCGATTAAAACCTTGCCTCTTGGTACGGCTTATGCGGTTTGGACTGGTATGGGCGCGGTTGGCGTGGCGATTATTGGCATTATCCTGTTCAAGGAGTCGGCGGACTGGTTCAGGCTGGCCTCCATCTTATTGATTGTCATTGGTATTGTCGGGCTGAAATTGACCCACGTCGAGTAATGTTGCATCTTGTTGCCTTGACCGGTTTGCCTCAGGAAGTTGTCGAACGTATTGCCGCAGGCGACGATGTGCTGTTACAGCAGGCCGCTATCTGGACGGCCTTAAACGGTCATGTCGATAATGCCAAACTCCTGCAATTAATTGCCCGGCAGTGCCGGATTTACGTTTTACAGGAAATGCTAACGGTAAACGGTATTCAGCCCTTGCAACTTCTGGGTGGCGTTAATGTTACGGATTATCCGGGGTTTGTGGAATTAACCGTTAACAATCCGGTGATTCATACATGGTGCTGATGGTTGACAATATCAGTCTGGCAACCACCGATGATGGTTTTTTATGTGATGCCAAGCTATGGAATCAACTGATAGCGGAGGAATTGGCAAGAATTGAAGGCATTGAACTTAACGATGAGCATTGGGAAATTTTGCTGTTCATTCGCAGTTATTATCAGACTTTCAAACACCTGCCAAATGCCCGGATGTTTGTCACCGCCGTCCGTCATCAATTTGGCGAAGACAAAGGCAATAGCCGTTATCTGCAAAAACTGTTTCCACAAGGGCCATTAAAATATGCCTGTAAAATCGCTGGCTTGCCCAAGCCGCCCACCTGTTTATAATTTGTTTTAGAGATAATTTCATGAGTATTCCCCGTATTGGCTTTATTAGCCTGGGTTGCCCCAAAGCACTGGTTGATAGCGAGCAAATCCTGACCCGTCTGCGTACTGAGGGTTATCAAATTGCGCCAAATTACAAGGATTCTGATTTGGTGATAGTCAATACCTGCGGTTTTATTGATGCGGCGGTAGAAGAATCGCTGGATAGTATTGGCGAGGCGCTTAGGGAAAATGGCAAGGTTATTGTCACTGGTTGTCTGGGTTCCAGGCAGGATGAAATATTGGCTCGGCATCCGCAGGTGTTAAAAATCACTGGCGCTCACGCCACAGAAGAAGTCGTCACGGCTGTGCATGAGCATTTGCCGCCGATGCACAATCCCTTCATTGATATTTTGCCGCCGCAAGGTATCAAATTAACCCCTCAGCACTACGCCTATCTGAAAATATCCGAAGGCTGCAATCATCGCTGTACATTCTGCATTATTCCTTCCATGCGTGGTGATCTGGTCAGTCGTCCAGTTGATGATGTACTACAGGAAGCCGAGCGACTGGTCGCGGCTGGTGTCAAGGAGTTGCTGATTGTTTCTCAGGATACCAGCGCTTACGGTCTGGATCTAAAATATCAATCCCGTCTTTGGCAAGGTCGGGAATTGGAAACCAGGTTCCAGGATCTGGCCGAGGCGCTGGGCAATTTGGGTGTCTGGGTGAGAATGCACTATGTCTACCCCTATCCACATGTCGATGCTGTGGTGCCGTTGATGGCGGCGGGTAAAATTCTGCCTTATCTAGATATACCGTTTCAACATGCCAATAGCCGAATTCTCAAGCTGATGAAGCGCCCGGCAGCTACGGAAAACAATTTGCAACGTATTCGGGCCTGGCGGGAAATTTGCCCGGATATTACCATTCGGAGTACTTTTATAGTCGGTTTTCCGGGGGAAACCGAGCAGGAGTTTGAGGAGTTATTGCAATTTTTAACTGAAGCGCAAATGGATAGAGTTGGCTGTTTTGCCTATTCGCCAGTTAAGGGAGCCGAAGCTAATGGTTTGCCGGATGCCGTGCCGGAAGACATCAAGCAGGAACGGCTGATTCGCTTCATGGAGCATCAGGCCGCTATCAGCGCCACGCGGATGCAACGGCGGATCGGGAAAATTGAAACTGTACTGATTGATGAGGTGGTGGATGAAGGTGCGGTGGCGCGTAGTAAGAGTGATGCCCCGGAAATTGATGGTCAAGTGTTTATTGATGGGGCTACGCATTTAAAAGTCGGCGATTTCGTTAAAGTGGAAATTGAAGAAGCCGATGATTATGATCTGTGGGGAAAGCTGGTTTAACCGGCTACGACATAACGAGGAGATTAATGCTATGACTGATTGTTTATTTTGCAGGATGGCGGCGGGCGAGATTAAGCCGAATGTGGTTTTCGAAGATGATGAATTGTTGGCTTTTAAGGATCTTCATCCGCAAGCACCCTTGCATGTCCTGATAATACCCAAGCGGCATATTGCAAATTTGAATGAGCTTAATGATGAGTTGTTGGGCGGGCGGATATTGACGGCTGCGGCAGTAATAGCCAAACAGCTAGGCTTTGCGGACAGCGGTTATCGTACGGTTTTTAATGTGAATGTTGATGGTGGGCAAACTGTGCCGCATCTTCATTTACATCTGCTCGCAGGCAGGCAAATGAGTTGGCCACCGGGTTGAGATGGTTGGTCTTACCGCTCAAAGCTTTTTCTGAATTGCCTAAGCTGTTTTGTGAGGATCCTAAAAACCGAAGTTTAATCATTTACGGTTTTTAGGATTACTTAATGACCGCCATCCTTGATGCTTGGAGGCTGTTTCAAAATAGAAAAGACCTAATGCAGAATGCTTCTTTTATCTGTATTGCCGCCCATTATTCGTTAAGTAACGACACTAAGTTCGCGAAAAGTCATATCAATTCGACAGCCAGTGCTTTGCTTGATTCTGCCGCAAGTTGAAGTCCAGGTTCCTGGGTATTCAATCCAAATGGTTTCTAGGATCAATTTATTTTTTCGAGTCTATCGGCTTTAGCTTGCGATTATCATGCAAAACACAAAGATCTGGCGTTCTAGGTTTTTGGTTATTCCTGATTGTTTAATAATAAGAAATTATAAATTCGATGTCTCTCGTTTGACATAGCGAGTTTGAATGCGTTACGTTATATGCAGAAGGATATATCGAGCAATGAAGATTTCTTGGTATCGCTTTTGGAGATGAGGTGCGATAAAAGGGGTGACTAGGGAATTTTTACAGTCCGGGGGGCGAGAAAATATCGAAATTTGGTTCGATAATTTTAAAACAGGCCTGTTTCAGGATTTTACAGGGTTGTGAATTACGTGAAATGACGCATAAACATAAGAATTTTAAGCCAAATAACATAGTTCAATTTAATTTGTTACAGAATTATTAAAAAAATCAAGTATATTCAATGCGTTGAAATATTGGCACGAATTGTGCAATTTGTTGTAGGTTCGGGATTGCTTTATCGATTTAATCACCGCACATCTATCGAAAGCATGTGCTTGCTGATGTAATTCAATTTATTTTTTAACACTTATCAAGGATTATGGTATGAGAATCCAAAAAATAGCTACTCTGCCGGCTTTGTTGTTAACTTTGAGTAATTCAGTCATGGCTGGTGTTATTCCTGGTTTTAATGCATTGCCGGGTCTTGGCGGCGTACCCGTTGCTGCACTGGATTATACGTTCGATCAAAGCGGTTTAAACGGCACGTTCACCCATAGCGGTACCGACTGGACATTAAATGTAACGGGTTCCGGGCCTTCGGCTTTTTACATCCCCGGTGGCGCAACGGTTTATACCGTTAGCGGCAGCACTTATTCTTTGGTTGCCAATTTTACTTCAAGCGGCCACCTGGATACCTCGGTCAGCAATACTTTAACCGTTAACGGCACTCTTTCTGGTTCAACTTACCCCACTGGCGCAACAGCCCCGACCAGCTCTTTGTTGCTGTCCGAGACGCTGACCGGTTTTGGGTATAGCGCATCACAAGCGGCTATCGGCTTTACCACCCAGTTTCAAACGTCCTGGGCTGATCAAGGTGTGTTTACCGGTGGCTCCGGCGGCGATGTCACCTATCTGTTTAATCAGGGTGGCGTATCAACAGGGTTTGGTCCTTTAAGCGGCCTGATAGCGGAATTTGCAAGCGTTGCAGCGGGCGGTTCGTTTACGGCGACTTCTTTTACAAATGTGGAATCTTTGGCGGCAGTGCCTTTGCCATTGTCGGCAATTTTGTTTGGAACAGGCTTAACAGCTCTCATGGGCATCGGACGTCAGCGCCGTAACCCGTCAAAAGCATTGAACAGAATATAGGAGATTCCCATGACAACAACTTCACCCATTACACTTTCGGCAGGTCACGACAGCATTAGTGCGGGTAGCAGCTATACCGGCGTTGGCGCTATCAGTAATTCCCTGGACTATATCGTTACCGGCAATAGCGATGCCACCAATACCATCAATTTCAGCACGAGTACCGCTTTCAATACACTGACAGCTGGTAGTGGAAATGATGTAATTACCGGTAGCAGTACTGTCGGCAACAATCTTAATACCAGCGGAACCGGTAATGATACCCTTACTGGCGGCAGTGGCAACGACAACCTGACCGTGGTTAGCGGTACGGGCAGCACAAATAACGTCTTAACTGACGGCAATGGCAACGATAACATTTATGTACGGCAAGCCGGTAACGACACAATTACCGCCGGAACAGGAAACGATATTTTTTATGCTGGTGGTGGCAGCAACGTTACCATCACCAGTATCGGTCAGGCGGCTTCCGGTAATGTGGATATCTTACGTGTTGGCGCAGGCTCAACTGTCAACGCCACAATTGCCTCAACCGGTTGGGTGGCAACTTCGGCAACGTCCAACAACGGTACAGCCAATCTGACCACCAAAGGCTATAATGTCAATCTGTCTGCAATCAATACCGGTAATGGGTTTTCGATAACAGATACCGTCGGTAAAGCCGTGTTGATTGGCTCCAGTCAGGGAGACACCATCACTGGTGCGACTGGCGATACGATCACCGGCGGCAGCTATAATACCATCAAGGCAGGTGCAGGCGCGGAAACCATTACTGGTGGCGCAGCAAATACTATTATCGGTGGAGCAGGTACTGCGGTAATTGGTGGCGGCACTGGTAACACAATAACTGGCGGTGCGGGAGCGGATACTATCAGTAGCGCTGGCAGCAGTACCATTACTGGTGGTGCTGGAGCCGATACCATTTACGCCAATAGCGGTGATACTGTTATCGGCGGCAAAGGTGCGGATCTGATCTATGGCGCAAATGCCATCAGTATTACCGGCGGAGCAGGTACCGATACCATTTATGGTGCCAGTGGCGATACCATTTCCGGTGGTGCCGGAGCCGACACCATTTACGGTGCAACGAGTGACACGATAACCGGTGGTGCCGGTGCCGATTCCATTATCGGCGCTAGCGGCGATTCGATCACCGGCGGCGCAGGTGCTGACACCATCAGCAGTGCTGGCGGCAGCACCATCACTGGCGGTGCTGGTGCGGATAGCATCACCGGTGGTTCAGGGGACATTATTACTGGTGGTGTGGGTAAGGACACCATCAACAGTGGCGGCAACAGCACTATTACCGGTGGCGCAGGCGCGGATACCATTACCGGTGCAGCGGGCGACAGTCTGATAGGTGGTGCAGGTGCGGACACCTTCTATATTGCAGTCGGTACCGAAACTGTCACCAATTTCGGCGGCAAGGACATCCTCAGCGTTTCATCGGGTGCTACCGCCACAGTCACCTTGGGTTCAGCCTGGACGGCGGCGGCTACATCGGTCAACAACGGTACAGCCAGTATTAACGCCAACGGTTTGGCCTTGAATCTGGCGGCAGACACCACTATCGGCAGCAATGGTTTCACCATTTCTGACACAAAAGGTGGTGCAACCATTACCGCAGACGGCCTGGGCGATACCATTAACGGCGGCAGCAACGATACCATTACCGGTGGTGCCAATGCCCAGATTTACGGTGGTAGCAGTAATAAAATTACCGCTGGAGCTGGTGCGGAAACCATTACCGGTGCAGCAAGCGACAGCATTACCGGTGGTGCGGGTACAGCAACCATTTATGGTGGTAAAGGCGATATTATTACCGGCGGTGCTGGTGCGGACATCATCAATGATACCCTTAGCGGCGGAACCAATAACAGCATCACCGGTGGTGCTGGAGCCGATACCATTTACGCCAATAGCGGTGATACTGTTATCGGCGGCAAAGGTGCGGATCTGATCTATGGCGCAAATGCCATCAGTATTACCGGCGGAGCAGGTACCGATACCATTTATGGTGCCAGTGGCGATACCATTTCCGGTGGTGCCGGAGCCGACACCATTTACGGTGCAACGAGTGACACGATAACCGGTGGTGCCGGTGCCGATTCCATTATCGGCGCTAGCGGCGATTCGATCACCGGCGGCGCAGGTGCTGACACCATCAGCAGTGCTGGCGGCAGCACCATCACTGGCGGTGCTGGTGCGGATAGCATCACCGGTGGTTCAGGGGACATTATTACTGGTGGTGTGGGTAAGGACACCATCAACAGTGGCGGCAACAGCACTATTACCGGTGGCGCAGGCGCGGATACCATTACCGGTGCAGCGGGCGACAGTCTGATAGGTGGTGCAGGTGCGGACACCTTCTATATTGCAGTCGGTACCGAAACTGTCACCAATTTCGGCGGCAAGGACATCCTCAGCGTTTCATCGGGTGCTACCGCCACAGTCACCTTGGGTTCAGCCTGGACGGCGGCGGCTACATCGGTCAACAACGGTACAGCCAGTATTAACGCCAACGGTTTGGCCTTGAATCTGGCGGCAGACACCACTATCGGCAGCAATGGTTTCACCATTTCTGACACAAAAGGTGGTGCAACCATTACCGCAGACGGCCTGGGCGATACCATTAACGGCGGCAGTAACGATACCATTACCGGTGGTGCCAATGCCCAGATTTACGGTGGTAGCAGTAATAAAATTACCGCTGGAGCCGGTGCGGAAACTATTACCGGTGCCGCAAGCGACAGCATTACCGGTGGTGCAGGTATGGCTGTTATCATTGCCGGTACAGGGAATATCGTCACCGGTGGTGCCGGTTCTGATTTCATTCAGGGTGCGGCAAGCGACACCATTACCGGCGGTTCGGCTGGAACGGATACCATCTATGGCGGTAGCGGCGACAGTATAACCGGTGGTGCCGCAGCGGCAGTTATTAATGACACTATTAGTGGCAGTAATAACATCGTTATTGGTGGTGCAGGTGCGGATACCATTTATGCAGGTAGCGGCGATACCGTAACCGGTGGCAAGGGTAGCGATGTGATTTATGGGGTTTCCAGTATCAGCATTACCGGCGGCTCAGGCGCGGATACTATTTACGGTGCTAGCGGCGATACGCTGAATGCTGGTTTAGGTGCGGATACCTTTTACGTTCAAACCGGTTCAGAAACCATTACCAACTTCGGTGGTAAGGATGTGCTTAGTGTTTCATCAGGCGCTACCGCAAATGTTACGGTAACCTCAGCGTGGACGGCAACGTCTGCATCGGTTAACAATGGTGCAACTGACCTGATCCTAAACGCCAGTGTGGTGGTTAGCTTGGCAGCCATTACTTCAGGCGATGGCTTTACCATCAACGACAATGGCGCGGGCGCAGTAAAACTGACCGGTGGCAATGATGCCGGCGATACCATCTACGGAGCAACAGGCGATACCATTACCGGTGGTTCAGGGGCAAATATTATCTATGGTGTAAACGGTGATAACATCACCGGCGGCTCAGGTGTCGACACCTTTAATATCACTGCCGGAACAGAAACCATTACCAATCTGGGTAATGGCGGGGATATCCTGAACGTTGCCGCAGGCGCAACAGTTAACGCTACTGTGTACGCTAACTGGACTGCAACTTCTGCCTCGGTAAATGATGGTAGCGCTAATCTGTCAACCAAAGGTTATAACGTCAATCTGGCTGCAATAACTACCGGCAATGGTTTCAAAATTACCGATACCAGCACCACCGGTGGTGCCACTATAACCGGCACTGCATCAGGTAACGATACTATCGTGGCTGGCAAAAGCGATATACTGGATCTTGGTAACGGCAATGATTCGGTTACCGCTGCGGCGACAGATACCTTTGTCTTTACAGCCGGTACGGTCAATACCGCTTATTCGGTAGATGTAATTACCAGCTACGTTAAAACGGATGCAGTTCAGTACGAATCTGCATCAACATTGACGATTGGTACATCGGGTGCTGGTTTAACCTTTGACAGTAATGGCAATGTGACTGCTGGTATCGCAACCAGTACGCCGCTTTCTACTGCATTAAGTGATATTGCTGCGGCATTTGATGTCAATAGTCATAATGTGGGTGGTGCTGCTGTTGCCGGTGAATTTGCCTTCTTCCAGCTTGGCGGAAATGAATATCTGTACATTTCTTCAGGTACGAATACGGTAAGCGCCAATGACACTGTCATTGAACTGGTCGGCATTACCACGCCGGCCAGTGCGGAAACCTTATCCACAGTGGCCGGGGCAGGGCATATCATCTTTACGCCGTAATGTGCTAGTCAATGCACGGTTTTTAGTTCTTAACAGAATCAAAACCGTGCTTGCAGGATAAAGTCATAAACAAAAAAGGGTGGAAGCAAATATGTTTCCACCCTTTTTATCTAACACCCAAGCTTAACCCAATTGACCGTCAGGAATGCAGCCTAATATATCAAATCTCAAACTTTGCTCTGGCTAAACCGATACAAACCAAAACCAGCCAGCGCCAAGGTTAACCAGACACTGACCATAGGCCCAATGACTCCGTCATAATTACTCACCAGATACAAATACTCGGATTGCGGATTTACATTAAACAAATCCTTGCTAAGCTTGATTTGCCAAACCCAGCCGCAATGACAGCCGATACACAGCCCCAAACTTTGCGGAAGCCAGGCTCTCAATACGGCTAAAAATATCCCGACAACCAATAATGCCAGCCACGCACTGAAAATCGCCGGATTTAGCAAATTGGCAAAGGCTTCTGCCATTAGTTTAAAGCCACTAAATAAATTCAGCTCGGTGTAAGGTAATGCCGTTTTACTTTTCAGGAAATGCAGACTGGCATAATAAATAGAGCTGATGAGGATGGCAGCGATAATTGGCAATTTTTGTCGTAAAGTGGTTAATAGCAGGCCACGAAACAGAATTTCTTCAAATACTGCAATCAGCATGGCCAGCAGCAAGCCCAGGCTGACTTTCTCAAAGATTTTAGCGGCAGTCCAGTGACGACTATCGTCAAACACATGGACATTCAGCGCATACAAAACGGCAAGCACCGGCAGCAGAGTAAACAAAGCCAGCAGTAAGCCATGCAATATCTGCTTAAAGAAAATCGGCTTAGGCGCAAAGCCTAAAGCTTGCCAGTCAAGCTGCAAGTATTTTTTTAACGGAAAAATACTCAGCACCAGTAACAACTGGGTCGCTTTGCTAATGATTTTATCCAAAGCCAGAATATCGCCGAATAACTGTAACAGGCCATAACTTAGCAAGCTGGCGCAGGCCACCAGAATTACCAGTAAAACTAGCGGAAGCAGAATAATCAATTAAAATCTCCCCATAGGCTTTGTACCGCAGCCAGTGCCGTCAATACAGCGGTTTCGGTGCGCAAAATTCGCGCACCCATTCGCACCGGAATAAAACCGGCAGCTTTAGCAATTTGTCGTTCCTGGTCGCTGAACCCGCCTTCAGGGCCGGAAAGCAAAGTGATGCAGTCATTTTCCGGTTTCAAATCGGATAAAGTCTGGTCGGCGTATGGGTCAAGAAATACTTTTAGAGATTGTTGGCGATTGGCCCAGTCGGGTAGGGTGATGATCTCGCCAAGTTCTGGCAGGCTGGTGCGCCCGGATTGTTCTGCGGCATGTTGGATAATGTGTTGCCAATGCAGAAAACGTTGCTGTTTTTTGTCATCGTTAAATTTGATGACGCAACGCTCCGTCACTAACGGCGTCAAATGGTTAACGCCTAGCTCCACAGCCTTTTGTACCGACCAGTCCATGCGATCACCACGGGAAATACCAATCCCCAGACGCACTTCCAGAGGCGATTCCACATCACGCGCTATAAATTTTTCAATGGTTACCTGCACAGTTTTACGGTTAACTTCGCTAAGACGGCATTGATATTCGCCGCCCTGACCATTGAACAATACAATATTTTGCTCGGGTTTCAGGCGCAACACCGTGCGCACATAATGGGCGTTATCGTCGTTAAGTTCAAGGTGCTGCCCCTGATTCAGGGGGGCAGCTACATAAAGGCGGGATATGCGCATCAGTCCTGCACCGCATATAAAATGCCTTGCCAGGCAACTTCAATCATCAGAATTATTTCCTGTTCGTTAATCACATAAGGCGGCATAAAATAAATAACATTGCCTAACGGGCGCAATAACACGCCGCGACTTAAGGCATAGCGATAAACTTTTAAACCGCGACGCTCTTGCCAGGGGTAGGCTTCCTGCGTCTGTTTATTTTTAATTAGTTCAATCGCAACTATCATACCTGTTTGACGAACTTCGGCAATATGCGGATGTTCCGCAAAAGCTGCTGTGGCTTTTGCCATCAGGCCCGCCAGATGACGATTGTTACCTAGCACATCGCTTTGCCGGAATAATTCGATTGTGCTTAAGGCTGCCCGGCAACCCAAGGCATTGCCGGTATAACTATGGGAATGCAAAAAAGCATTGAGATTTTGGTAGTTGTCATAAAAAGCCTGATAAATGTCGTTGCTGGTCAACACGGCGGATAAGGGTAGGTATCCACCGGTAAGACCTTTGGATAAGCACATAAAGTCCGGGCTGATTGCTGCTTGTTCACATGCGAACAGTGTGCCGGTGCGACCAAAACCCACCGCAATTTCATCAGCGATCAGATGCACATGATATTTGCTGCAAGCCTCGCGCAATAATTTTAAATACACCGGGTCATACATCCGCATTCCACCGGCGCATTGCACCAGGGGTTCAATAATCACCGCACACACCGATTCGGCATGTTGTTGCAAAGTCTGCTCCATGTTCGCAAAACGCCTGATGGAATAGGCAGCCCAGCTTTCGTCTGCTTCCCGATAAAAGCAATCCGGGCCGGGTACGCTAATTACATCCATCAGCAATGGCGCATAGGTTTGCTTGTATAAGGCAACATCGCCAACAGCCAGCGCACCCAGGGTTTCGCCGTGATAACTGTTTTCCAGCGTAATAAACCGGGTTTTTTGCGATTGTCCCTGATTGCGCCAGAAGTGAAAACTCATTTTCAAGGCGATTTCAATGGCCGAAGAACCGTTGTCGGCGTAAAAGCATTTATCCAGGCCACTTGGGGTGATGTCCACCAGTTTTTCGGCCAGACTCACGGCGGCCTGATGAGTAAATCCACCCAGCAGCACATGTTCCAGCGTATCCAGTTGTTCTTTAAGGGCCTTATTAATAAAAGGGTTGGCGTGGCCAAACAGATTTACCCACCAGGAGCTAATTGCATCCAGATAACGCTTGCCCTCAAAATCCTCTAGCCACACACCGCTAGCCGATTTGATGGGAATCAGCGGCAAATTAACGCCTTGCGGGTCATGGTCTTTCATCTGACTGCACGGATGCCAGAGCACGGCAAGGTCACGCTCGACTATGGCTTGATTATTCATGGCTAGCGATAAACACAGCAAAAAATGCGTATTGTATGGGATGGTGAGCAAAATTGTGCGGATACATGTTAACGAAATGAATTTGGACAACGGATTTGATGTCGGAGTGGATTCATTACGGCTTCCTGTTATTTGAAATAGCTCCAAGGGTATTCTGGCAGTAGTATTGGCCGATAACCTTCGGGAAGAGGGATTGGAGCAGTGATTAATTCGTAAACTCCCACCGCTTCGCGCTCTACTATCATACCCGTACCGGTAAATAAGCCTATGGGGAAACCCAGTCCGCCGTGGGCCTGGGTTTCTCTATTTAAGTTGGCGGGAAGTTCCATGAATCCAAAAGTGATGTTCGCCAGTCCGCGCGTTAATTTTTGCTGTATCGTATAGGTT
>Ga0364886_10399_pt1 | contig 22137 bp, 21 predicted proteins | sample ExccelJu500001D3_4_FD_206926 | JGI IMG/M metagenome (GOLD analysis project Ga0364886, IMG submission 206926) | Enriched cells from Trout Bog Lake Hypolimnion, Wisconsin, USA - BchlTB.July23.5000.01.D3 | ecosystem: Environmental > Aquatic > Freshwater > Lake > Hypolimnion/Profundal zone | place... | reverse complement strand
CCTTCGAAGGAGTAGCCGATATTTACCCCCCATCGACGGCCATCACCAAAGTAATTTTCGATCTTGTAATGATTAAAGGCAACATTAACCATAATGTCACGAATTCCATATCGAGCCATGTGTTCGATCAGATATTCCATTACAGGTTTTCCGAGAATCGGAATCATCGGTTTAGGCAGGTTTTTGGTTAACGGCCTGATCCGTGTTCCTTGACCAGCGGCCAGTATCATTCCTTTTGCCATTGTCATGCGTCCCTATTTAATAGATTGGTGCAGGTAATTGATTGAAATGTTAATTTAAAGTGTTGATTGTTTCAGTTTTACTTTTTCTAAATGCTAATCTAACATTGCTGTATTCAAATAAAATTGCACAATATCATTGCGCTTGATGTTGATGGGATTTCCCTTGTAATCTGTCAACTAATTTTACCAGTTAAGCTAATTTAAGTGTGAATTGATTATTGCTGTTTTCAATAGTTATTTGTGATTTTATATGCAATCAGCTTAACCCTGTTGACGTGGACGGGTTTCAGGGAAGGAGCCTTAAGATTTTCTTGTCATCCTAACTGCAATTAGCGTCAACGAACCAATTACAGCGCCCACTGCATTAATGAATACATCACCTATTTCGAGTCCATGGTTATGAGTCAATATTTCGGTAAATTCATGTATGCAGCCAATTCCGGCTACGGATGCAGCAATTAAAATTACCTGTATGTTTTGCCAGCCCATGCCTAATGAAAAGGCAATCAGGGTATAGGCAAAAAGATGGGCCACAACGTGCATCGTCCCCGGGAAGGCTTGTCCAGCGGCTGGAAAGCTTCCTACGGTGAAAAGGCAAAGTATGAACAAAACGGTGGCAGAGCGAAAGAATTGGGTCATTGGAAAATAGATGAATGAGCTTATGGGAACACAGCAGACATCATTATACGAGCCCGCAAATAATTCTGTGTAACTGCCACTCTTAATGATTTGCCAATGTCAGTAGCGCTTGATTGCCATTCGAATTCTTTCAATAGTGTCCTCCATGCGTGCATTCCTGGATACCTCCAGTCCGAGATCTTCGGCAATTCTGACAATCCTGGCGGGATCAAGAGGGATGCCACCGGCATCAATGGCTGACACTAATTGGTTGGCGCGACGAATTTCAACGGGCATTTTGTCAGCGGGCTTGAACCCATTCATAACACGAGAAATGAAGGATTTCAACTGGGGCTCCTAGCTGATAGATAACGTAATTCGTCTGGTTGTTCTATGATCAGTATTGAGTATCTGAATAAGCTTGGAGCGCCATTCCTGCATCTTGCCTTCAGTCAATCCGGTTGGGGCATTTGCGCGCGCATGGGAATAATCGCCATAGATAATGCCCAGTAATTTACCTTCACTTACAAGAGAAAGCATAACAAAAGATTGAGCCCCTATGTCATTTTTGTACCAGCCCGGAATTAATTTTTCATAAGGCGGCAGGTTGATATCACTAACAAACAGATCAATCTTGCGATCAACGATAATTCGGAAAATATCATGTTTTAATCCGCTGCTTCGTAATTTGGTAGTGAGTTGTCCGGCATTCCTGCCAACACCCGCAATCGCAACTAATCCTGAAGTACCTGAAGGCAAACAAAACAAAGTGCAATCAAAATTGTAATGGCCATGAATGAGGCGCATTATTTGTTTCACCATTTCGATTGGGGTTTGACTAGTTCCTCCCATATCCTTCTGAACGAGAGAGTCGTGTGAAGTCAACATATCCACTGCTCGCTCGGATGCTTTCCGCAAAAGCTTGCGAGCATCATCGACATTACAGGGAAAGCTCATCTCGCTTAAAATGGTATCAGATTCCTGCAGGCAACCGTTAACGATTTCAAGAACCTCTTTGTCATTAAGTCGAAGGGCGACATGAAAGAAATTGATCCTATTTGCCAGTTCAATTTTTTCCCGGCTCTCCTGAAGGCGGAACATAACATCCGTTATACGGCGGCAAAACAGCGAGCATAGTTGGTGCCAGGCCAAAGCGGCGGTGGCAGATTGTGTCGGCGGAATTTTGACTGAGTCGGGTGCCAAGCTGTTCTGCAATAAATCGGGCAGTTTCCAATGCTGAGCGATTGCAACCCCTATCTCTTCAAAGCTTACCCCGAGGGTTTGTATTGCGGCTTCATTCTCGGTAAGATTCTGTTCAGTCTGGAGATGACGAATTCGCTCGACATCTTCATAAAGATAAAATAACGTCATAATACGACCAAGGTTCTGCATCAGCCCACAAACCTGGGCTTCCTGTGCGCTATAGTTGGCCCCATAAACATGGGTGATTTTAGCCGCAAGGTTACCGGAGAAGAATGCAGCAACAATCTCTGCATGCAGTTGCTTCGACTGTGGTTTGTTGGATAAGGAATTGAGCAGTGTAAGCGACAAGGCAACTGACATTGTCGTGTTTAATCCAATAATAGCCAAAACCTGATCGATTGTTGAAACGTTGCCTGCCCCCCGTGGATAGCGGCTGGAGTTGGCGATCTGCAATAATTTTGCCGTTAGCGCAGGATCTCGAAGCACCGTGTCGACAATTTTTTTGCTACTACCATCCTCTTCTACAAGTTGGCATATAGTTTGAACGGTCATACCTAATCCTGCGAAGCCAGGGCGATCGCCCATTGTTTTTATCAAACGGCTGATAATGCAGGGTTGCTGAATACTTTCCATATTTCCCATCTAGCAAGCACTTAATTCCGTACTGTAAAGTTTACTTAAAGCATCAAAACGCCAATTGGTATTATATATAATAATAAAGGACACTACCGCAAATCCGTTACTCACTGATAGTTTGCCACTCACAGCATGCCACAACCGCGGGTCGCATTGACAGAAACACGCCAATCCGTATAATGCAAACCGTCTTAATCAATTTGGGTTGTTAGCTCAGCTGGTAGAGCAGCGGACTCTTAATCCGTTGGTCGTGTGTTCGAATCACACACAGCCCACCAAATAATACAATGACTTAGCGCATAAATGCCTAGGTCATTTTTATTTAAAGTAAGCAATAAGTAAGCAGTAGAAATGAATTTGTCCCTTTTATAGCCGCATTCTAAAGATTTTGCCCTCCGATTTTTTAACTGCATCAGGTGCCAACCTCGACTTGGCGTTTTGATTTATCCTTCCACTAATGTGCGGCGGCATCGAATACCAAGGTGATAAAGTCTACTTCCCCAACCCGGAAGCGCGTCTGCCTGTTCGTACCCGTGATTGTGGGATAACTTGGGTTCCTTGGGGTGAACGCACCAAGGGCGGCAAGTTAGTCTTCCCCAACGGTGGCTGGGCGCGACTGGAATCAATTTATGCAGGGAAATGGAAACCTTGGCATCCTCGACCTGTCCAGATCATCTGTGATAGGTTCATGGAAAAAGATGCTGAGGGTGTTTCGCATTGGTTTGACTTGGAAGCGCACATGATCATCCAAGGATTAATTGCAGAACGGGATCAGCAGCAACGTGTGTATGTAGTAACTGAGCGACCACCGGCAGAATACGCTTGGATATATGATCGGTATCCTAGGCTGGTGAAGTTGGGATCACAGTAACGCCATGTGATAACATGATATTACCGTCCAGCAGCCAAGCGAACCGAAAGCCGCTGCTTGGTAACCCCGGCTAGGGTAGTAAGCCCAGCTGGGGGATACGGTTCTTACTCGGTATCTATTCCCAGCTTTATTGCCAGCTTTATTATTTCTCCCTGTTCAATTTCACCAAGAGCGGAAAAACGAACAAGTAGATCAGCAAGTCGGTCATCGCGGCAGTAAAAATATGCGGCTGGAACATTCAGAACTTCAGCGAGTTGTTCTGCTGTCTCGAAAGGTGGCTCATGGATGCCAGTTTCATATCGGCTAATCCGAGCGCTGGCACTACCTTCATCTAGTCCGATCATAACCCCGAGCTTATCCTGAGCAATACCCGAGCGAGTACGTGCCTCGCGCAGTCTTTTTCCGAATAGAGTGTTTGATGTTGATTGTCGTGCCATTCCACGATAATCGTAGAACGACCTTGTGTGCGCTCTACGATATTCGTAGAATTAGGGATCTATTTAGGTCTGTTCAAAGAAAATGCCACTTACACCTCCCACCCAATTTCAAATGGTGATTACTATGCTTCAAGAAGTATCACCTAATCAGCGAAAGGCTTCTGAAATTGCCAAAATGATATTTCAGCGGTACCCAGAGTACTGCGAGAAGAAAGCTGAAGCCAGTACACAGAAGAACAAAAAGGTCACAACGACGATTGCGAATGAAATTGGCGCAAACTGTAAGAATTGGAATTTAAAGTATCCGCAGTTCAATTTTACTAGCGACAAGCCAAGGTTGTTTTGGTGGGATGAGAGTACAGACAATGTTGAGGAAGACTCGGAAGCTGCCAAGGTACTGGAAGCAGAGGTAACGCAAGAGGTTCCGACTGGCGAAATTGCGTTGTATAGCAAATTAGCGGTTTATCTTGAGTCCGAAGCACATCGGCTACATACCAAAAGAATTGATGAGAAAACTTCATCCAACTTAAAGGGCAAAAATGCAAATAAACACCGACACCCTGATGTGGTAGGACTTGAAGACAGAACGGAGTCTTGGTCTGACGAATTTGCACAATGGGCCGGTTGGATAGGCGCTCCAAAATCTCGGTTATGGTCTTTTGAAGTTAAGGTTAAATTAAACTCTGTGGGCGAGGCTCGTGTCGCATATCACCAAGCCTTAAACAATTCATCATGGGCGCACAGAGGGTATCTGGTCGCATCGGAAATATCATCAGAAGCACTTGCTGAACTAAAACAGTTGCATCAATTGCACGGTATTGGTGTAATCAAGTTAAATAGTGAAACACCTGAAGACTCGACTGTGCTATTACTTTCGATTGAGAGAAATCTTGATTGGGACTCTTGTTCTAGCCTTTGTATTAACAAGGATTTCAAAAGCTACATTCAGCAAGTAGCTCTATTTCATAGGGCCGGGCATATAGAGCCAAGTTACTGGGGCATTGAATAAATCGTAAAACCCCAATATGCCTCCAATCTAAATGGGAGTAAAGAAATGTGGATTTTCACCTCCAATAGTTTCATAAGTATTGTTGATAAAGGCGACAAAACCGGCCTGACCTTGCTTGTTCGAGCACGCAAGGCAGGGGACATCGAACAGTTATTTCCAGATGCTAAGGTTCAGGAGGGCGAGGGAACTGATTATCGCTTTCGTTCCCGTATAAATCGAGAGCGAGTTGCACAGGTTATTGCCGACCAGATTCGAAGCATCAATTTTTCTAATTTCAAAAATACTGTAAAAAACTATGACCGTCACAAAGCATACCTAGGGGTATGGCGAGAAATGTATGAGTTTCAGATGTCGAGTTCAAAACTCACACGCGAGGATAGTTTATGAAAAAAAGTGAGGCCGATGTTGCAACAAAGGAATCATGGTGGAAATTTCACACGAAGCCCGAAGATCCATCCCGAGATTCGGGCGAAAAACTACAGCCTATGCCGGAAAGCTATATTGCCGTCCCTCTTGACTTTTATTTGGATGCCAGACAAGCGGCACGGGTTCGGCAGGGCTTCATTCCAGCCCAAATGGAAGAGAAGTGGTTTGCTTATTTCGAGAACAACACGCTTTATCAACATAGAAGCTGGACAGGATATTGTATCGATCAAACCCATTTTGTTGAGGAAGGCGAGGGGCTTCGTGCGACTCATGCAGAGGTCAATCGTGATTTTGGGCAGTACCAAAATACTGATGATGCAGAGGATATTGAAAGAATTACTAACGCGATTCAATGTTTAAGTAACTTATCACCCGGTGCGAGTTCTAAGATGGAGGATTCGTTTGCTGCAGCTATGCAAGCCTCTATACAGCCCAATTACCTTGGCTCGCCAGAAGTAATGAAGCGTGTGGTCACTCCGTTTTACGAGGCATGCATTTTGGAATGGTTTTCAGATTCGTATCCAGAAAAGGAGTTAGATTCTCTCTTGGTAACAAATGAAAAAAAGAAACTTATTAATATTTTGAGGGGTAAAGATAAAAGCTACACTGTTATTGGCACATGGAATTCCACAAGTGAGCTAGGTAATTCTGCGAGAAAGTACTTCTGTCTTGATGCCGACTCTTGCGACGGAGAATCACTTGGTTTTATTCTCGTCCAATCTCTAGACGCAATCCAAGAACACATTGCAGCAATGCTCGAAGTAGCTTCAGTGAATTTTGAAGATGATGAAGATTATGAGGAGTTAAGAGAATCGTATATTGAGATGCTTTCTCCAATCAGGGATTTCGCTGGCGCAGTGTTTATGGGAACAAATACCGTGCTGATGCCAGACAAGACCCTGCACAATTATGAATGGGGAGAGGGAATTTAACAGAACCAGCCTCGTTCTCAATCGAGATGGTCAGGCCGTTCCATTGGAGCTTTCGCTTGGGATAATTACCAGCCTTGATCTTAGCTGGGGAAGGTTCATGGCTGGCGCGGTAGGTAGGGCCAGAGATTGAAGTGTAGTCGGGAGCGTTCATGACAGTATGATATGGTCACGACATCAAACAACAGCCATATTGCATTCTGGAATGATGTAGCGCAAAATAACCATATCAGGACTGCCGCTAACAGATTTCACGAGGTGCGGCTCCGACCCGGAATCGGCGGATTTCGAGTAGGTCGGCACAGAATGTAGCAGCACCTCGTTCCTGACCCATTTTATAATCCTCCGCATTTCTTCTGGATGATTGCTAATCGCAACTTCTACGTTCCCACGCAACACAGATACGGACGTAAAACAAAGCAATGACTTATCGGCTCGATAAAATGCTCGAACAAATATTAATTTACTCGCTCTATCCTTGTTTGGGTTGTGCTCTGATCTTTCAATTATGAATGTTGGTTCTTCAAGAGTAGGTTTAATTAAACCCATCTGGTCACTTCGCTTACTGTCTATTAGTTTTTGAAGCTGATTGTCTCCGAGCTTTACGTCACCAATTGGAGTCGTGGCTATTGGCGGGTCGCCAAAGTCAATCTTCCATTGTTCTGCTGTGGCAGGAACATGACGCCATGCGGCAGCATGTCCAACAACAGCACCCATAATTCTATCGGCTTCAGGATCAACAGTGGGCGCGGAGCCTCCGACTAAACCATGACGACCTTTATGTCCGTGATTTCCTGAAGAAGAACCGCCTTTAATAAATAAAATACATTTTTTTGAATCAGCTTTCACTTACATCTCCAATACAAAAGCCTTGGGCAATTCCCTCGGTCATTTCTGACCGTTGACGGACATCGAGCAGATGCAGGGAATTGTCCAAGGCTTGCTCAAAATCGCCGTCAAGCGATAAGCAATATTGGCATCACGACTAAGCGGAAATATTCAGATTCTTATTTGCAAGGCTGATCACATTCGCAACCCGAGCACGCTCCAAGGTAAGCAAACGGTACTCTTCATAGGCAGCAGCATCAGTTAAAACAACCGGACGAAGCTGCCCCAACCGCTTGTCAATCTCTCCCTCCCGAGCTTCCGCCCGAGCTAGAATCGCCTTCTCAGACGACTCGGTACGGGCAGACATTGAAGAGAAAAAATCTGTTTCTATCTTTCAACTACGCAAGAAAATTCAGTCAAAATTTACCATGAATTCTTCATGTTTTTGCAAATAACCCTTCACGAGTTTCATCGCTGCTCGAATCTCAGGTCTTAAACCGCCCTTATATGCATTTTTTGAGGAGCAAGCCTTACCTGATTCAGTTTTTGGTCCGGTGGATTGATTCCACGGATTCCAGTTGTGGATTAGTTGAGCCTGCCGGGCACGACGCTCCGGTGTCCATCCGTTTGCCATCTTCAACCTCCAATAGTTCGTTTGGCACAGAAATATTTTCTTGCGTGCGAGGCACATCCCCATTGTTTACCTGCTGGTGACCATGAGCAATATTTGCCTGTCTGACAAAGGCGATAGGTTGAGGGTTCTTGATTTTTCCGAGTGTTTCCAACGTTGCACGGCTTTGCGATTGGGCTTTAAACCCAAGTCGAAGTAGTCTTTCAAAAATATCGATGTTGGAGCTGTTTGCATTTGCTCGTTTCGCCAGGTTGTGAAATATGCTTTCTAGCGTAGCAGCTTGTGAAAAAAGCATTGTCTCAACACGCTTAAGGTTAACTGAATGAACAGCGATAATTTCATCACCCAGTTTGTCATTCAAACTCACGAAATCTAAGTCGCCGAAATTTTTATTATATTCACAGATTGTCGACGCTGCTAATACTGACGACTTAATAGCTACGGTCGCGTATAGTAGCTTTCTTTCCTTGTTGTCTTCCTTAACAACAGATACTTTCTTCTGCTTTTTGGTCATTTAATGGCAATCCCAAGAGTTTAATGGAGTTAGTGGAAGTTGAATGGGATAATTCTGGCATCACGACAGTAATGATTATTAGTAATGAAAAAGGTAGTTTCCTACTTTAGAGAGCTAATAAACGCCATAAGCCGTTACAATATCGGGAAAATAATAATCGGTCATACCATGAACCACACTTCACTATCTTCATTTATCTGGTCAGTTGCTGATTTACTGCGCGGCGACTATAAGCAATCCGAATACGGTAAGGTTATCCTGCCTTTCACAGTTCTACGCCGTCTGGATTGCGTACTTGAAAGCACCAAGGCCGTTGTGCTTGCCGAATTTGCAGCCAAGCGACAAGCTGGCTTAAACCCGGAACCATTCCTACTTCGCAAGGCAGGACAGAGTTTTTACAACACCTCGCCGCTGGATATGAAGAAGCTGATGGGCGACCAAGACCATATCCGCGAAAATCTGTTCAGTTACATTCAGGCTTACTCCCCGGCGGTGCGCGACATTTTCGAACGCTTTGACTTCCATACCCAAGTAGACCGTTTAGCCAAGGCTGGCTTGTTGTATCAAGTGACCGAGAAGTTCGCGCAAATCGACTTGCACCCGGATGAAGTCAGCAACAGCCAGATGGGATTAGTGTTCGAGGAGCTGATACGCAAGTTTGCCGAAATATCCAACGAGACTGCCGGGGAGCACTTTACGCCGCGTGAAGTCATACGCCTGATGGTGAACCTGATTTTTATCGAAGATGACGATGTGCTATCGAAAGCAGGCGTTGTGCGCACCATATATGACCCAACAGCGGGAACGGGCGGCATGTTGTCAATTGCAGGAGAGTATCTGGAAGAGCATAACCCGCAGGCACGCCTCACCATGTTCGGGCAGGAACTCAACGACGAGTCCTATGCCATTTGCAAGGCCGACATGCTCATCAAGGGACAGGACGTTGCCAACATCACACCGGGCAACACACTTTCGGATGACGGTCACCTGCACAAGAAATTTGATTACATGCTGTCCAATCCGCCCTTCGGCGTTGAGTGGAAAAAGGTTGAGAAGGAAATCCGCAAGGAACACGAACAACAAGGTTTCAATGGCCGCTTCGGCCCCGGCCTGCCGCGTGTCTCGGATGGTTCACTGCTGTTTCTGTTGCATCTCGTCGATAAGATGCGCCCTGCCGCTGACGGCGGTAGCCGCTTCGGTATCGTGCTTAACGGCTCCCCGCTGTTTACCGGCGGCGCAGGTTCGGGCGAAAGTGAGATTCGCCGCTATGTGTTGGAAAATGACTTGGTGGAAGCCATTATCGGTCTGCCTACCGACATGTTCTATAACACCGGCATCAGCACCTATGTGTGGATAATCTCCAACCGCAAGCCGGAACACCGCAAGGGTAGCGTGCAACTCATCGACGCCAGTGGCTTCTGGCAAAAGATGCGCAAGAGTCTGGGCAGCAAGCGCAAGGAACTATCCGACGAGCATATCGCAGAGGTAACAAAGCTGTTTGGCGGGTTTGTCGAAGCTGAGAAGGATGGCAAGCCCATCTCCCGCATTTTCAAAAACACCGACTTTGGTTATCGCACCATCACCGTCGAGCGTCCATTGCGCGATGCAGCCGGAAAAATGTTGCTGGGTGAAAAGGGCAAGCTCAAAGGTAAACCCCAGCCGGATGCTTCCCTGCGGGACACAGAAAACGTGCCACTCAACGAAGACGTGGAAACATACTTCAAGCGCGAAGTGCTGCCCCATGCCGCCGATGCATGGATAGACCATGAGAAAACTAAAGTCGGTTACGAAATACCGTTCAACCGACACTTCTATGTATTCGAGCCACCAAGGGAGTTATCTGCGATTGATGCGGACCTGAAGCTATGCACCGACCGGATACTGACCATGATTGCGGGTCTGACGGCATGAGTTCTTGTTGCGAAAAACACAACAAGGGGATTGCCAAGACGCTTTCCTTCGCTATAATAGCGCTCAACAACACCCCCCAAGCCTATCTGTCAGCTCATCGACGTGACGCTCAAACCGGGGGGTTACTCATTTTAGGGGTTAGTTATGCAATATAACAAGCCCCCACTTTCAGTGTCAGACCAAGCACAATTACTGCTTGATAGAGGCTTGGTTTGCATTGACCGCGAGCGTTTAGAGCACTACCTTTCCCATATCGGCTACTACCGCCTGAGTGCCTACTTGCTTCCATTCGAGCAACCGTCCAACAATGGCAACTCTCGCAATCACCAGCTTTTACCAGATACCACCTTCGAGCAGGTTCTTAATCTATACGTATTCGACCGAAAACTCCGCCTTCTAATCACTGAAGCGATTGAACGCATCGAAGTATCCATTCGCACTCGCTGGGCAAGTGCTATGTCATTACGTCATGGAAGCCATGCCCACATGAATTCTGCATTATTCAAGAACCCATGGCAGCACGCCTCCGACCTCGCCAGAGTGTCCAAAGAATTACAAGACAGCAACGAAACCTTTGTTGTCCATTACCGAAATAAATATAAAGACCCTTACCTCCCCCCAATCTGGGCGGTGGTAGAAACCATGACGATGGGCGGACTTTCCCGTTGGATTGAAAGCACAAGCGACAATCAACCAAAAATGGAAGTGGCGCACGCTCTCGGTATGCCCACAATAGAAGTCCTCGAAGCAGTATTGCAAGTATTGACCTACGTTCGCAATATCTGCGCACACCACGGACGACTGTGGAATCGCCGCTTTATTTTGGTTGTTCCGATTATCAAGCGACTGCATGGGCAAATCGCAACCGAAACCATCGTCACGCCCAAGGGACAAACTCAGGTGCGCCCGACTCGCGAGATTTATAACGCATTAGTGGTTATCCAGCACATGATGCTTAAAATCAATCCCGGCACCAGCTGGACTGCTCGGTTGATTCAACATATTCTGACGCTATCCTCCACACAGCAGCAGTCGATGGGATTCCCTTCCGATTGGAAAAGTCGCAAGCCTTGGATGGGAGTAACAGTATGAGCTTGCCACGTTATCCCGAATACAAACCGAGCGGCGTGGAATGGTTGGACGACGTGCCGGAGCATTGGGAAGTCAAGCGTCTTAAGCGAGCTTGTCATGTTTTTCCCAGCAACGTGGACAAGAAATCACACGATGGCGAAATTCCCGTGAAACTTTGCAACTACACGGACGTTTATTATAACGACAACATTACCGCTGATATGGAATTCATGGCGGCAACAGCATCAAATGAGCAAATTACCAAGTTTACGCTTCGTGCTGGTGACACAATCATTACCAAAGACTCTGAGACAGCCGACGACATCGCTATTTGTGCTTATGTCCCCGCAGACTTGCCCGGAGTAGTATGCGGCTACCATCTTTCGATGATTCGCCCGATGACAGACATCAACGGTGCATTCGTTAAGCGGCTATTTGATTCTACATACGTCAAGTCCTGCGTCGAGGTACGTGCAAACGGACTGACCCGTGTCGGTCTTGGTCAATATGAAATAGACAACCTCGAACTTCCATTTCCACCTATAGACGAACAGACCCAACTCGCCACTTTCCTTGAACGCGAGACAGGAAAAATAGATACCTTGATTGCCGAACAACAAAGGTTGGTTGAACTACTGGCAGAAAAGCGGCAGGCAGTGATTTCTCACGCCGTCACCAAGGGGCTAAACCCCAACGCACCGATGAAAGATTCTGGTATCGAATGGTTGGGCGAGGTACCAGAACATTGGGGGATAAAAAGACTCAAGCATGTGTCAAAAAACATTAAAGCTGGCCCATTTGGTTCCGCCATAACCAAAGATATGTATACTTCTCATGGCTATAGGGTTTACGGGCAAGAACAGGTAATACCCGAGGACTTTTCTATAGGTGACTACTATATTAGCCATGAAAAATTCTGCGAACTTAATCAATATGAAGTTCTGCCAGACGATTTGCTTATTAGTTGTGTCGGCACTTTTGGCAAAATCGCCATCGTTCCATCTGACATTGAACCCGGAATTATTAATCCTCGGCTAATACGTCTCAGATGCAATAAGCAGGTATCTGCCAACTATCTCGCAAAACTTTTACGTAGCAACATAGTCTTTGAGCAATTTTCCCTGTTGAGCCGTGGCGGAACGATGGATGTAATCAACATCGGAACATTGAGTTCAATATTGATGGCTATTCCACCACTTGTTGAACAGCAATTAATCGTAGGATTTATCAACACAGCAACTGCAAAGTTCGACAGTCTTACCGCCGAAGCCAACCGAGCCATTGAACTACTACAAGAGCGTCGCAGTGCGCTGATTACTGCTGCCATTACTGGCAAGATTGATGTGAGACAAACTGCGTGAAACAATTAACAATTTTTTCAGTCAAGAAGAGAATTAAGACCTTGGAAGAATTTAAGGTGCTTGTCATAAAGTATTTTAAGAGTCGAAAGAGTCATATCGGTGAGGTTTATGAAACAGAAGAATCGTTGAAATATCGGTCAGAAATAAATCTGCTTGTTTCAAAAATTGAACAGTATGTTTTTGATGCTGATATTAGCGATGAGTATTTTTACACTCCACCTCCAGTTGTCGGCGGTTATGCTCATCGCCTCAAATTATTACCAAATATTTTTAACCTGACTGCTTTTCAGATTTCTTTGCATCAAGTTACTGATATTTTGGAAAGGGCATCTGCTCAATATCAAGATGACATTACTCATGCAAAAATTAGAACTTTTAATCCCTTTTTTTGGTTTTGGTTAATTATCTTAAAAATCTCGTCCATACCATTCGCCTTGCTTAGTTCAGCAGGTTTTGATGGTGATAAAGTACGTAATTCATTTGTCGGGAAGATATTGAAGTTAATTATCGAGTCGGTTGCAGTAACTTCTGGTTTAGTAACAATCCTATCTGGATTGGGTATTATGGAGAAACTCATTTCAGTTTTGAAAAGAGTTGGGAATTAACACGTGACCAATCTACATAAAGAAATCGAGTTCGAGAACGACATCTGCGCCCACCTTGCGGGACATGACTGGTTATATGCCGAAGGCGATTTTTCTGCATATGACCGAAAACGTGCATTGTTTCCTGTCGATGTAATCGCTTGGGTACAGGCAACTCAACCCAAAGCTTGGGAGGCTCTAAGCAAAAACCACGGTACTGCTACCGAATCAGTTTTACTTGACCGTATCCGTAAACAACTGGATGACAGAGGCACGCTGGATGTAATTCGACATGGAGTGGAGTTGCTTGGTCTGCGTCAACCACTTGCTTTAGCTCAATTCAAACCCGCTCTGGCAATGAACCCTGAATTGCAAGCTATGTATGCTGCTAACCGCCTGCGCGTGGTGCGGCAGGTGCGCTATTCGCTTCATAACGAGAATTGCATTGACCTAGTGCTGTTTTTGAATGGTATACCCGTAGCAACCGTTGAGCTTAAATCTGATTTCACCCAGTCGGTAGATGATGCCGTTGATCAGTACCGCTTTGACCGTCACCCCAAGCCTAAGGGGCAGGGGACCACCGAGCCTTTGCTAGATTTCCCACGGGGTGCGCTGATTCACTTTGCTGTCAGTAACAGTGCCGTAATGATGACAACCCACTTAATGGGTGCAGGCACTACATTCCTGCCATTTAATCTTGGCGACCACGGTGCCGCTGGCAACCCAGTTAATCCAAACGGGCACCGTACTGCGTATCTATGGGAACAGGTTTGGGCACGGGATAGTTGGCTTGAGATTATTGGCAGGTATATAGTCACCAAGCGTAACGATAAAAAGCAAATCAAATCGACCATATTCCCCCGTTACCACCAGCTTGATGTAACACGCCAGTTGATAAGAACGGTGTTAGCCGAAGGAGCGGGACACAAGTACCTGATTCAGCACTCCGCTGGTTCCGGCAAGACAAAATCCATCGCTTGGACGGCGCATTTTCTGGCAGATTTGCACGATGCCCAGCACAACAAGGTGTTCGATTCGGTATTGGTAGTATCTGACCGCAACGTGCTTGATGCACAGTTACAAGAAGAGATTTTTGATTTCCAACGCACGACAGGAGTTGTTGCCACTATCAAGGGTGAAGGCCAAAGTAAAAGTGGCGAACTTGCCAATGCATTATCCGGCGATAAGAAGATTGTAGTGTGTACCATTCAGACCTTCCCTTTCGCACTCAAGGCGGTACAGGAACTGGCTGCTACACAGGGTAAACGCTTTGCTGTAATTGCAGATGAAGCACATAGCTCACAAACTGGTTCCACTGCTGCCAACCTGAAGGCATTGCTGTCCGTCGAGGAACTGAAAGAGTTAGCCGACGGCGGCGAGGTGAGCACGGAAGATATTCTGGCTGCGCAGATGTCCGCACGCGCCAATGATGCGGGAATTACCTATGTGGCCTTTACCGCCACTCCCAAAGCGAAAACGCTGGAACTATTTGGTCGCCGCCCTAATCCGGCACTTCCCGCCAGTGCAAACAACATCCCCGCCGCGTTCCATGTGTATTCGATGCGTCAGGCCATTGAAGAAGGTTTTATCCTTGATGTGCTGAAGAACTACACGCCCTACAAGCTGGCGTTCAAACTGGCCAATGACGGGCGCGAGTGGGATGAGAAGGAAGTCGAACGCTGCGAGGCGCTGAAAAGCATCATGCGCTGGGTGCGCTTGCATCCCTACAATATCAGCCAGAAGGTTCAGGTCGTGGTCGAGCACTTCAGGGAGAACGTGCAACCGTTACTCAATGGCAAAGCCAAGGCAATGGTAGTGGTCGGCAGTCGCTTGGAGGCAGTACGTTGGCAGTTGGCGATAGACGCATACATCAAGTCGCATGGGTACAAAATCGGCACGCTGGTTGCCTTCTCTGGCGAAGTGAATGATAAAGAATCCGGCACCGAGGCATTGACCGAAAACAGCAAGAGTCTCAATCCCAATTTGCGTGGGCGCGACATGCGCGAAGCCTTCGCCACGGACGAGTATCAAATTCTGCTGGTAGCGAACAAATTCCAAACTGGCTTTGACCAGCCGTTGCTTTGCGGCATGTATGTGGACAAACGGCTGGCCGGTATTCAGGCCGTTCAGACCTTATCGCGCCTCAATCGCGCCCATCCCGGCAAGGACACAACTTACGTTCTCGATTTCGTAAATGATGCCGAAGAAGTATTAGAGGCGTTCAAGGTGTACTACGAAACGGCAGAACTGGATGGTGTCACCGACCCGAATCTTGTGTATGACCTGCGTGCGCTGCTGGATACCGAAGGGCATTATGATGACAACGAGGTAGAACGGGTCATCGCTGCCGAGATGAATCCCAAAGCTAGCCAAGCCGAACTTTCCGCCGCGATTGAGCCGGTAGCTGACCGGTTGTTGAAGCGTTATAAAGCCGCGTTAGCAGATAAAAAAGTTGCGGTCGCCAAGAAAGATACCAAGGCCGAACAGGCCACGACCGACGATATGAATACCCTGATACTGTTCAAGCGTAACTTGGGCGCGTTCCTGCGAGTTTATGCTTTCCTTTCCCAGATATTCGACTACGGCAACACGGCTATTGAAAAACGTGCCATTTTCTTCAGGCGGTTATTGCCGTTGCTGGAGTTTGGGCGCGAACGCGAAGGCGTTGATTTATCCAAAGTAGTGCTCACCCATCACGGCTTGAAAAACCAAGGGAAGCGCGACTTGCCACTGGTAAACGGCGAATATCAAAAACTGTCACCGATGACCGAAACTGGCAGCGGCGAGGTAAGAGAAAAAGAAAAAATATACCTCGCTGAAATTATCGCTAAGGTGAATGACCTGTTTGAAGGCGAACTTACTGAGGACGACAAGCTAATCTACGTGAACCATGTACTCAAAGGAAAGCTCCTCGAATCAGAAATTTTGGTTCAACAAGCTAAAGGGAATACGAAGGAGCAATTTGCCAACTCCCCCGACCTTGCCAATGAGTTGATGAATGCCATCATGGATGCACTTTCCGCCCACGGGTCGATGAGCAAGCAGGCGCTGGATTCAGAAAAGGTACGCGGCGGGTTGAAGGATATTTTGCTTGGGCCTGCGCAGTTGTACGAGGCACTTCGAGGAGAAGGGCGATCATCAGACAGTAGGGACAATGTGTGAACAGCCTGAATTATGCATTCGTAAAAATGGATAAACCATTACCAACTTAATGTTCAAGGTTCCCACATTAACGAGATAACGCGCATAAGATACTGAGCTAAATTGAGTCACCATTCGGACGAATGGTTCACTAAACTATGATAACTGATCCTCATATACCTCCGAAAGCCATTCAGAACGCAGCAAAGCACGGTGAGTTGGTGATATTCGTCGGGGCAGGAGTGTCCCGGTTGTGTGGTAGTCCAGACTGGAGAAAATTTGCTGATAGTGTGGTGGATCAAGTCGCGCGCTCTGGCTCCCTAAGCTTTCTAGAGGCAGAACAGCTTCGTCGATTAGACGATCCACGCCGAATATTGTCAATCGCGAAAAATATTGCTCGCGATGAGAATATTAAGATTGACTACGACAATATCCTGCATCCAAGAGATGTTCGTCCTGAAGGTCAAGAACTCTACCGAATTTTGAAATCAATGCGACCTGTGTTTGTAACGACCAATTACGACAAGTGGCTTGACGAACCTTCACCAAGTGGGTTGGAGCCTATACTTCCCTCAGACACAACCTCAGACATAGTGGCCATGCCACTTAAGCATCCTCTGTACTATCGCCCAGAGCACTTCACAACTGACCGACTGACTGAGCGTGGTGCTGTGATTCACCTTCACGGTAGCTGGCAACACCCAGACTCAATGATTATCTCGCTGAGAGACTATATTTCTCACTATGTGAATGATCATGTGCGCGCTTTTCTGAAGCATATGTTCAGAAATCACACTGTGCTGTTCATAGGTTATAGCCTTGCAGAAATAGAAATACTTGAATATGCAATTCGAGCAGATGAAACAAAACTACCAACAGGTGCAGAGGCTCGGCATTTTATTCTTTGGCCTTTCCTATCCAGCGAAGCAAAGCAGACGAAATTTATGAGCGACTTCTTTTCACAGGAATGTGACGTTAAAGCAATACCTTACTGCGTTGATGAGCGCGGTTTTGCGGCTCTTATTGATCTAGCTAGAGCATGGGAGCCTCAGATTGACGTTCAGGAACCCAGCCTCCTTGACCTGCAGATTAAAATTGACCAGTACATCAATGAAGGAGAATCACAGCCGTCACGGGATGCAGCAATCAGACTATTGTTGAAGGAATCTCGCCTTATTCCCTATTTTTTTAATAAGGTACGAGATTCAGTTTGGTTTAATGACCTTCAAGTTGCAGGTCTATTTGATACTGAAGGCATTCCAGGCATTGAAACCACCGTAAACCCTGATGGTAGTAAGCGGTTCAGTGCCTCTGACTGGCCAGCATTGCGTTATCTTCAAGAGATTGCCGAGCACTTTCCTCAAGCTATTCCAGATCAACTTGCTGAAATCATCATTTCTACGTCGAATCATATGCAATTGAGGAAGATTGATAATTGGCGGGTATATTGGTCATTGGCATCAGTTCTTGCGAGACTTCCACTTACGTTTATTAGTTTGGAGCATATCACTTGCGTTAAGCAATGGATTCTGAGCCGATTTGATAACTCAATGGTTGGTCATGAGCTTGTCACGCGCTTACTACCTCGTTTGCTCGAGAGTAAGGATAAAGCTGATGCCGACAAAGCTCTCGCTCTAGTGGATATATTAACCATGATACGCCAACAAGGAGTAACGCTATGACTGATAAGGCGGTCGGCGTTATGAGTCATCATGATCTTAAAAATATGCTTCATTCGAATGCTCGGAGCCTCGGGTATTGCTGCGGAGCGGCGGCCGTCGAGCTTCTTATAGAGCGTCTCGTTGTATTTATTGGCTCACCGGAAGATGACAAGTACAGTTACATCTGGCGATCTGCTATTGAAGAGCATGATGTTGACGATTACAAAGAAGACTATCGAAACACACTTATCGACGGAGTAAGGGATTCGCTACTAGGTTTTGTTCAGGCAACGCCATCTGAAGCACATGATGTTCTAAAAAAATTATTATGGTCCGAATACAAGACACTAATCAGGATCGGTCTTTTTGCCTGTGGAGAATACTACAACACTCTGCGAGACCTTTTTTGGAAAGAGTTCAGGTCGGAGTGGTTTGTTGATTTCGCGTTGTGGCATGAGATTTTTTGGCTAATAAAAAAGGCAGCACCGACGTTTACGGCTACAGAACGAGACTTGTTTCTTAATAAAGTTCTTAATGCCACGCTTGACCCTGAGAAATTCAATGACCTCCAGTCTGAGACAGAAAAGCATCAGCGTGACCTCCTTTATCCAGCTACTTTGCACGGCCATAAAGAAATTGACGAAAAATATCAGAAACTCAACCAAATATATGGAGCTCCAGCAGAAAATGTCGATCTACTTATGGGGCCAGTTCGGGCCGAATGGGGAGGCGAACGTAGCCCTGTCAGCGTAGATCAAATAATCGCGAACTCGGCGGAGTGGCTTGAGAAGCAGATGCGTTCTTTTGAACCTACTGGTGAATGGCGAGCACCTTCTCTAAATGGGTTTGCAAATGCAATTACTGAATCTGTACGTGTGAGGGATGATGGTTTTATAAAAAGTAGCGCTATTTTTTTGGGAGCCAAGCCTGCCTATCAGCAAGGTTTCTTAAGAGGTATTTATGAGAGATGGGCTACTGATAAAAAAGAAATAGACTGGGCATTAGTTCTCGACTTCATTTCGAGCGTAATCTTAGTTCCATCGTTTGCAACTCAATTGGAGCAGAAAAGGATTAAGGAGTGGGAGCCAAGCGCAGAATGGTTTGTGTCAGAGGTTGGTAGCCTATTGAAGGCAGGTGCTCAAGATCCCGCTCGAATTATGCCTCTCGAATGCATGCCCATTGCGTTGAAAATACTGCAGTGGTTAATTGAGATGATTCCCGCGACTAATGCCTCCGAGGTGAATGATGCTGTCTCTCACGCAATCAACGTGCCAAGAGGGCGTGTCTTTGAAGCGTATATAAACTTAGCTCTAGCCATGAGGCGTGTCGAATTATCAAACTCTTCATCCACCTCAGAAGTATGGGGGAGAATTGAATCAACGTTTAATGCAGAGTTAAGTACAAGCGAAATTGGTGAAAATGCTGAGTTTTCGGCCTTTTGTGGCTTGAATTGTGATAATTTTCACTATCTTAATTCGGATTGGGTTGAAACAAACTTTGATCGCTTGTTCCCAAATAATGTTCCTGTTGCGTGGAGATGCGCAGTACAAGGGCTTTCCTATCAGCGTTATCTGTATGAATGGCTATTTGTTCGATTGAGAGACGGTGGGCATCTTGAGAGAATGATTTTCGCAGATGATCTTCCAAGCTCTGTTTCAAATAAAGCTGTTCAATTTATTGGTTTGGCCTACTTAGAAGGTTTTGAGCCATTAAATCTAGACAGCGTTGGTCTCATAGGACGGATTATTCGAGATCCGGACCCAACCAAGCTCAAATCGATGGCGTGGTTTTTTTGGTCTTGCCGAGGAATTTTCACCGCAGACGAAGTCAGAAAGGAGCGCGTTCTAGATTTTTGGTTTGCGATTCACGCGACGATAGTTTCGTCAGAATTAAGGTCTCCGCAGGTGTCTTCGTCTTTGGTTCTGTTATCAGCTTTTGTGGACGTTTTAACTGGTAGAGTCAAGGATGCCTTGTTGCGTGATGCACCATATGCTCAAGTTGGGCATCACGGCCATATTTTGATTGAAGAATTGCGCCGCCTTGTTGTTTCGAGCCCGTTGGGTGTGTACGAGGTAATAATGGCTGCACTAGAAGGTTTCGTTCCTGAGTATGATCTTAATCATGTTGTCTCAATAGTAGAGGGCATTGCAGCGGCAGGATTGCAAGATGAATCTGAGGCAATCTGTAAGAAGTTTGTCGATAAGGGATCGACTGCTCTCAAGGAAACATATTCGAAGATTAGAACAAAAGGACAGCAATAGCAGTAGAAAATTTGGAGATAGTGGCTATATTGGAAAGTATGTGGCATCGTATAGAAGCCAGCACTAATATTACTTTAGGGTAGGCCGCACTCCACGCGACAGCAATGAGCCACAAGTCGGGCGGTATGGAAGAAAACGACGAGCAATGACCGGTGTGACCCGCACCTCGGAAACGAATATACGAACTTGCCGGTTAGAAACCGGCCAAAGCCCAGTTCCCCACGCCAAGCATCTTGGCTCGACGACATGGTTGCAACCTACCAACTGTGATCGAGACGGGGAGGCAGATCGGAGTGGCCCCCGTAGACCTTAATGGCCAGGCGTTCGGTAAAGGTGTACTACCCCATACTACTGATGTTTTTTGATTGGGGCAGATAGTACGGGTGTCCGGGTATCTCTCTTATGTTCGAATAAGCTTGGGTGTTCATCAATGTAGACGATGAAATCAAACGGTAGTCGAGCAGCAATCCGTCAGTGTGTACACCTTACTGCATCATGAGCAACTCCGCATCATAGGGTAAAATGCACTCTTTAAGCCCCGCTGCCGTCCGCATCCGCATTATCTCGTCAAATGCCACTGACATTTCTTCGTCAGTAAGTCCGGCCTCTCTTCCCCATTTTTCCATCTGATAGACCCCCATTCCACTTTCAGAGTCGTAAACGGTCGGTATTGGTATCAACCCTAACTCAATCGCAATAGGGAGCAATTCACCTTGACGTTCGAGCGGGACGGTTTGGATAACAATTATAGTTGCAGCGTGGCACAGTGGGTGGTTCGCTGGTAATAATGCGCTGAGGCGCGCGTACTGTGCGACAGCCGCGATGAACACCGGGCTTATGGTGCTGGGCGCATTGTAGCAGTAGCCGTCGGGGTGCTCTGCCGTAGGTTTGTGCCAGTGGATCATATCGACGGGCTTGGTGAGTTTGGTAGCGAGCTTGAGAAACTTGTTTGAGACTTTCATCTGTAACTCTCCTTATAATTATTGTTTCCGGTGGATCAAGTTTTGGTCAGTCACAACTCCGGAATTGATTAGACCGGCGTCTGCTCGTGCGGCAAGCATGTCGCGCAAGTCTTGTTCTGCTTGCTGGATCGTCCTGCCGTGCTTGGCTGCAATATCAGCCAAACTGTACATGACAGTTCCATCATCAAGGTTTCCAGTCGCCTCGGGCATCCAATCCATTTCTATTGCAATTTCATGTGCCAAGTCGTGAAACTCTTTCGGTGCGTACTCCCAGACAACCATCCAAACCTGCTTGGTTATCTCGTGGTCAATGCCAAGCGTTTTTACAAGGTGCTGGTATCGGTCAAAAGCGTCTTGGAATTGTTGTGACTTTTTCATGTTATGCCCCTATAACCAAGTTACGAAGAATTGCAGAAGTTTCTTCGCGCAAGTCTCTACTAAGGTCTGTTTGAATCAAATACTCAAGCACAGCAAGCGCTTCGCCCCTGTTGCGTGGCACTATGTTCGCCATCATGTACTCACGTATGAAGTACTCACGCGCGTTTACCTGAAATTCATGTTCGGTATTCCCGAATGTGTTCCGCAGTGAGTACAATTCGTGCCAATAGGAGATTTCAAAAAGACAGTCGCTCAGGGTGAATGGCAACATATCTTGGTGATTCAAGAAACGCTTGTTGCATTCATCCTGAGGCAGTTTCCAGTCACCATCTTTGATATTGATACCGTGAAGCGCCTCAATACAAAATTGCTCTGCCGGTGTTTCTTCATATAGTTCACCAACTGAATTGAACCTCGATAGAGCCTCGTTTTGCCGTTTCACCTTATTGACAGCATGATTGGC
>Ga0364886_10397_pt1 | contig 22222 bp, 18 predicted proteins | sample ExccelJu500001D3_4_FD_206926 | JGI IMG/M metagenome (GOLD analysis project Ga0364886, IMG submission 206926) | Enriched cells from Trout Bog Lake Hypolimnion, Wisconsin, USA - BchlTB.July23.5000.01.D3 | ecosystem: Environmental > Aquatic > Freshwater > Lake > Hypolimnion/Profundal zone | place... | reverse complement strand
AACTACCACCCTCTATGATGATGCAGTCGTGGATGGGTTCAGACTTTACCAATGACGATTTGGTAAAAGAGTCTTCCATCGTAAACGACTACGACCAAAAGATACTGGGCGATTCAACGATTGATGGTCATGTGTGCTGGAAAATTCAATTAACACCGCTGCCCAATGCACCGGTGGTTTGGGGTAAAATATATACCTGGATAGACAAAAAAGATTACATCCAGCTTAGAAGTGAGAATTATGACGAAGACGGTCAGCTCGTCAACACTATGCTGGCATCAGGCATTAAAAATATGGGTGGAAGGGTTATTGCCAGCCACCTGGAAATGATACCGGCTGATAAGACCAAAAAGGGGAACAAGACCATTTTTGAATATCAGTCGCTGGTGTTTGATGAGCCTATGAAAGATGATTTTTTCTCAGAGCAGAACCTGAAACAAATCCGTTAAAACAACCCTTATGTTTTTTAAACTGGCATGGAGAAATATTTGGCGGAATAAACAGCGCAGCCTTGTTACCATGGCATCTGTGTTTTTTGCGGTCATGATGGCCTGCACCAGTTTATCGCTGGTGGGTGGTATTAACGATAATATGATCCGCAACGTGGTGAGCTTTTACACCGGCTACGTGCAGGTACACCAAAAGGGTTACTGGGACGAACAAACACTCGATAACACTTTTGAGACCAACGACAAACTGAAAGCCGAACTGGCTGCTATGCCTCATGTAACAGGCATGGTACCGCGGTTAGAATCCTTCGCGCTTGCTTCTACCGAGGCCCTTACAAAAGGTGTAATGGTGATCGGCACCGAAGCAAATGCCGAAGACAAACTAACAGGTCTGAAGAAGAAAGTGATTGCCGGTCAGTATTTGCAAAACGATAAACCCGGTGTACTGGTAGCCGAAGACCTGGCCAAATACCTGAAACTAAAAGTGAATGATACACTGGTGTTGATAGGCCAGGGTTATCACGGCTCTAACGCCGCCGGTAAATATCCGGTGGCGGGTATCGTGCATTTTGGTTCTAAAGACCTCAACAACCGCCTGGTTTATTTACCGCTGCACGAAGCCGGTGTTCTTTTCGATGCCGAGAACCGGCTTACCTCGCTGGCCCTTTTAATTGACAAGCCCAACCTGGCCGCCAATGTTGCCGCTAACACCGGTAAAAAACTAGGTGCTGATTACGAAGTGATGGACTGGGAAGAAATGCTACCCGAACTAAAACAACAGATAGATGGCGATGTGGCCAGTAAATCCATGCAGCGCGACTTACTGTATATGATCGTAGGCTTCGGGATATTGGGCACTGTGCTGATGATGATGGCTGAACGGATGCACGAATTTGGCATCCTGATCGCCATTGGCATGAAGAAGTGGAAGCTGACCTTAACGGTGATACTGGAAACCATTTTCATTTCATTACTGGGAGCCGTGGCAGGTTTGGCGGCCGTTGTGCCGATGATGTATTACCTGTACATCCACCCTATCCGGATAACCGGAAAGATGGCCACTATGTACGACAACTTTGGTATGGAGCCCTTGATCATTTCATCTATGGACCCCTTTATTTTTCTGAAAGAAACCTTCATCGTTTTTTGTATTGCACTGGTCATATCTCTCTACCCGGTGTGGGGAGTTGGCCGGTTGAATGCTGTGAAAGCGATGCGCAGTTAAGGAAGTAACAGATAGTTATTGAAAGAGTTTTTAGAAGTAATGGAGCTTAAATAATTACAAAATGATGCTTATCAGGTTAGCCTGGAAAAATGTATGGAGAAGCCAATACCGCAGTTTGGTGGTAATAACCGCCGTAACCATGGGCGTGTGGGCAGGTATTTTTCTGTACGGCTTTTTCTTTGGCATGTTCGACCAGCGCATGCGCGATGTGATAGAGAATGAAACCTCGCACCTGCAAATTCATCAGCAACATTTCCGCGATGACCTGGATGTGCATTTATTTATACCAGGGGCAGAAAAACTTTTAACAACTATAAAGCTCGACACCTCCGTAAAAGCGGCCAGCGGACGTATACTGGTTACCGGTATGATAGCATCACCCGCCACCGGTGCCGGTGTAAAGATAAACGGCGTTGACCCCAAGGATGAAGAACAGGTAACAAGGCTGGCCGAAAAAATAAAGGAGGGTGGATATTTTACCGAAACTCTCCATGCGCCCATTATCATCAGTCAAAAAACAGCCGACAAATTAAAGGTTAAGCTTCACTCCAAAATTGTGCTGACCTTTCAATCGGCCGGCGGAGAAATCACCTCTGGCGCGTTCAGAGTAGCCGGTATCTTTCACTCCAACAACTCGGCCTACGACCAGGGCAATGTATTTGTGCGGCGCGAAGAATTAAGTGCATTGGTAGGCGATAGCATTGGCTATCACGAAATAGCAGTGCTGCTTAAAAACCAAAATACCATGGATGCCACCGAGAAAAGATATAAAGCAGCATGGCCCTTACTGGTTACCGAAAGCTGGCGCGAAATTGTGCCCGAGATAGCCGTGATAGTAGATATGTTCGACCAGCTGATGGGCATATTCATGCTTATTATTTTGCTATCCCTGGCCTTCGGCATCATCAACACCATGCTGATGGCCATTATGGAACGAACCCGCGAAATTGGCATGCTGATGGCCATTGGCATGAACAAGACCCGCATTTTCCTGATGATCGTTTTTGAAACTATTTTCCTGGTAGTGACCGGCGGCCCACTGGGATTGTTATTGGGATATCTGACCATCGGTTACTTTGCCAAACATGGTATCGACCTCGCGTCATTCTCTAAAGCGCTCGCAGGCTTTGGGGTCAGCAATATGGTCTATCCGCAAATGGCCACCCATAATTACACTGACATATTTTTTGAAGTACTGCTGGTTGCTTTATTGGCTTCCATATACCCTGCTTATCGTGCCCTGAAATTAAATCCGGTTAACGCAATCAGAAAAATCTAGTTATATGAATGTGATTGAAACAAACAACCTCCAAAAAGTTTACAATGAGCTGGCAGTGCCGGTGCATGCCGTAAACAATGTGAACCTCACCATCGCGCAGGGCGAATTTACCGCTGTTGTGGGCCCTTCGGGTTCTGGCAAAACTACTTTGCTCAATATCATCGGCGGACTCGACCACCCCACATCGGGCACGGTAAAAATTGAAGGATTAGATATTTCCAACCTGAGCAGCAACAAGCTCATTGATTTCCGTCTCCACAATATCGGTTTCATTTTCCAGGCATATAACCTGATACCGGTGTTAACCGCCAAAGAGAATGTTGAATTTATCATGCTGCTGCAAGGCGAACCTAAAAAGGAACGCGATGTTAGGGTGAAGGAATTAATGGCAGCCGTTGGATTATCAGATAAGATGGATAACCGGCCCTCTGAGCTATCGGGCGGCCAACAACAACGTGTGGCAGTGGCACGTGCTCTGGCCTCTAAGCCCAAATTCATTCTGGCAGATGAACCCACCGCCAACCTCGATTCACATTCAGCCGAGAATCTGCTCGACATCATGCTCAAATTGAATCAGGAAGAAAACATCACCTTCATTTTTTCAACGCACGACCAGCGCGTCATCAACCGCGCGCGCAGAGTCATTACCCTGACCGACGGTGCCATCGTATCGGATGTTACCAAATAGCCATCATGAATCGCCTGCAAAGGATCTTTCTCTTTTTGATATTTGCTTTTGCCTGCCAGGCATACGTCATGGCTCAGCAAGACACGACCAACCCAAAGCCTGCCAAGCTTAAAAAATGGGAGTTGAAAGGGTATATCAAAGACCTTGAGACCATTGACTTTGTAGACGGAGCCAATACTATCCTGACGGATAATCTCATTCACAACCGCATTAATTTCCGGTGGTTCCCTGTAGATGGACTTACTTTTGTTATTGAAGCACGAACGCGTTTATACTATGGGTCGTTGGTAAAAGCCCAACCGGGTTTTGGCGATTCGCTGAACAACAACAGCAACGATATTTATAGAATGTCGGTGCTCATGGTCAACAAACAATCGCTCGTACTTCAAACCATGCTCGACCGCGCCTTTGTTGAATATAACCATGGTAAATGGGATGTAAAACTGGGCAGACAACGCATTAACTGGGGGGTTAATCTGGTGTGGAATCCCAACGATATTTTCAACGCATATTCGTTTTACGACTTTGATTATGAAGAACACCGCGGTAGCGATGCAGCCAGGATCTCTTTTTACCCCGATATTAATTCGAGCATAGAAATAGCTGGCAAAATTGCTGAACACACAGACCAGATAGTGGCTGCCGCCCTTTACAAATTCAACCGTAAGCAATACGATTTTCAATTTTTAAGTGGCGTAGCACAACAAGATGTAGTAGCCGGATGGGGATATGCGGGGCATATTGGCGGAGCGGGATTTAAAGGAGAGATGAGTTACTTTCATCCTTATAAAAAGCCCGACACCATAGGTTCATTCTCCGGCTCTATTTCTGTCGATAATGTTTTTAAACACGATTGGTATCTCAACTTTTCTTTTCTGTATAACAGCGGCGGCAGCATGAACGCCAACCTGCAGGCCATTACTTCAACAGCCATCAGCGCCAAAAATCTTTATCCCTACCGCTATTCTTTCTTTACACAGGTCTCCGATCCTCTCACGCCGCTGTTCAGTGCCAGCCTCTCATTAATTTACAGCCCTGCCGGCGACAACGCATTTTTTATCAACCCGGGGTTAAGTTATTCCATTAAAGAGAATTGGGATATAGATCTGGTGAGCCAATTATTCCTCGGTTCGTTCAGCGGCTCGGCTTATAAATTTCAGGGCGAAGCGATATATGGCAGGTTGAAGTGGAGTTTCTAGCTGACCCTATCTCACAATAGCAAACATGCAGTTGCTGATTGAACCCGGCAGTATGAAACGGCTGAAATAAATGCCCTCGCCTAAGCCACTCAGATCAACGCTGATATTCTGATTGCCCGATAGTGCTCCACCCATAACCTGCTTCACAAGCCGGCCATCCATATCGGTTATTTGTATAGTTACCATTTCAGCAACAGGCAGGGCAAAAACAAGATGCAGTTTATCACTCGCAGGATTTGGGAAAACTCTCACCCCTTCATTATTGGTAACACGCCTGATGCCGGTAGTTGAGTATAAGGGAATAAAAGGACCACCGGTAGTGGGTACCATAAATAATCCCATCGAGGGGCCATTATTATTGTTCGCAGGGTCATAGAACCCTGAGGTAATGAGCACCGCACTTTGCGCATTGAAAGCAACAAAGTTAGCGAATCCATTCAGCAGGGTGTTTCCCAATGTATCTTGCAGGTATAAGGTATAAAACTCTGAGGGCAGTGTAACATAATTGGTTTGCTGCGCATACTCAACATCGCTTAATATAACTGGCCCGCCTGCAGGTTGCAGGTCCAGGGCAGGCGCATCGGTTACACCATTCACCATATAAAAATCGAAATTCGATAAGCTGGAGGCAATGAACTCAGCCGGCGATTTTATCATCACCCTGAAGGCCGTGCTAATGCCGTTTGGATTCGGTGCATACCCGCTCTGAGTGCGCAACCCAAGGGCAGTAGCAATAAAAAATGTATCGCGGGGGAAAAAGAAAGTCTGATGCCAGAAAGTATCATTTACCGAGGCGGAGTTTTTAGGTGCAATACCGATATCATAAGTGGCATAGGCTTTTAACGACAGCGTGCGTGTTGCATTTCTAAAACCAAGGTTTCGAAACGCCAGTGAATCATTAACATAAACATCCAGCGAATCAGTGGTCAGGTCTGGACTGTTGTTGAGCAATTGAAAGCCCGCCGTTTCTAAAGGGAAAGTAATTACCGCACCGTTATTCAGTAAAGCATACAAGCCTAAAGCCGAGTTGCTATCTGTGCTGTTAATGTTCAATAACCCGGAGCTAAGTATAATGATAGAGTACCCTCCCAGCCCGGTCAGGTTAGCCGAAAATGTGCCGTAATTTTTGCTGCCATCAGCATTGGTCAACTGAAACTCATAATCCTGGTGGTGGATAGAAACATCTGCCGTAGAGGCACCATAAGTCAGCGTGTCGGGAGAAGAAAAAACCGGGCCGCCATTTCTGTAAACAATTTTTATCCCCGGCATATCCGTAACCCCGTTCAAAAACCGGATGATCACATTACTGGTATCCAGCCGGGTTGGGTTTGTAGCAAGGGCCACTGAATCAAGATTGGCAACAGTTTTTATACTGACCGATGTATTCAGACCATCAGGGTTGGGAGCAAATCCGGCAGAGTAAATGCCTGAAATTACATACGCGTTGCGCAGGTTATCATTACCGGTGGGAAAAAAAGAAAATGAACCGACAGAATCCTGCGCATTAAAAATACCGTGCGAATGTTTGGTTGCAATGCCAATGGTAAAACCTGTATCTGCCTGGTAAGTTAATAAACCGGTGGCCGCATGGTACACCACATCCGAATCAAGTAATACTCCGTTAAAATAAAGGTCCAGCGTATCTAAAGCAGGGTCAGCGCAGTTATGGGCTATCTGTATATAAGTTACCCCTTGCGCCCTGGCATCTTGAAGTCCGTACAAAAGGCAAAGGGCCACAATAAAAGATCTGATAAAATTGTTCATCCCTGAATCGTCTTCATTTAAATTGAAATGCATTTCATATTACACCCGCAGCTTTAACGCATTTTATACCGCAAATTGCGACAAAATAAGCGGTTTTTCACACCTGCATCCTAAAACGCTGTCAATTGTAAGGCCGAAAACAGAATTCGGCTATTTTTGACAGGTAAAGTGAACGAATGCTCAAATATCTGACCGGATTTATTTTGTTGTGTGTGTTGCTGCCCTCCTGCACTACTGAGCCTGTGCAAACTATCGCGCTTCAGCCATTATGCCCTAACTACAATCCTGTTTTTATTGAGCACCACGGCAATGATTCGTGCATGTACTGGATACCCAACTGCTTTGCCCCCGGCGATAGCACCAGCCCCAACGACAGCCTGGTAGAATTTGAAAGAAACATGGCGCAGGTAATTACCACTATTTACGACAGCACTGTTACCCCGGCAGTGCTGATGGTTTATGATAACAAAACTTTTCAAACACCGGGCTTTGCCAGCCATACTGTGTGGTATGGAAATTCGGATGGTTTGGTGGCGCCTGAGAAAAAATATTCGTTAACGGTTACCGGTACCACCCTATTTGGCACCAGCCTGAGTATGAAAGGAAGCGTAAGCCTGTTGCGGTATTTTTTTGGCAATGATACCGTCAGGCATTCATCCAAAATCCTTGTCAACTGCGATACCTGCACATTCAATGCTCAATGGACCGGAACGAATGTGAACCTGCAACTGCCCACCAACGAGCATTTTGTGCCGGATGCATATTATCAATGTAACTAAGTAGATAATATTTAACTGGCGATGGCAAATTTCCGGTTGTCAAAAATGCGCAGGTTATCTTCACTATCCGGGTCTACCAACGATTTTGCAAGTGTAAAATAGAATACAGAGCCCAATCCTGGTTCAGATTCAACCCATATCCTTCCGCCGTAGTTATCCGCTATCTTACTGCAGATGGCCAGACCAACACCAGTGCCTTCATACTCACTGGCCGTGTGCAACCGTTGGAAAATTTCGAATATCTGTTTGCGGTATTCAGGCGCAATACCAATGCCGTTATCGGCAACACTGAAAATGTATTCGTGCTCGGTTGGCTCGCAGCCTACCATCACCCTCGGTTGGGCCGATGTATTGTATTTGATAGCGTTCCCTATCAGGTTAGTGAACAACATATGTATATGAGTATCGGCCACTTTTAACACCGGTAAAATATTATGATACACGTTCGCGTTCTTGCGCTGTATCAATACCGACATTTCGCGCAACGTGGTGTCAATTACTTTATTAACATCCGTTTTTTGCAAAGGTTTGTCGTTGCGATCGGCTACTGAGTATTGGTAAATATCGCGTATCAGCTGGTTAAGATGCTTTACTGATTTTACGGTATGCGATATCAGTGATAACGACTCGGCATCCAGGTTGTTCTGGTTACGCTTTTCAAGCAATTGTAAATGCGAAGCTATGTTACGAAGCGGCGATTTAAGGTCATGCGAAGTGGCATTGACAAAATGATGCAGATCGTCATTCTTTCTTTCCAGCTCGGTTGAATACTCTTTCAGTTTTTTCTCTGTTTCTTTGATATGAGTGATATCAAGCGAATAACAGATGACAGATAACAGTGATTCTCCGCCCTTATCATATACCGGCGATACACCATTGACAACGAATTTCGGCGCACCCAACTTTGTAAGCAAAGACTCTTCCATTTCAATGGATTTCTTCTGGTCAAGGGCAGCCTTTAAGAGGCGCTCTCTTTCCTCAGCCAGTTTCGGGTCCATTTTACAGGCCTCAAAAAAATCGGCATTCCGTTTCCCTATCATCCAGTCACGGGTTTCAGGATTGCTGATAGCCGCAGTGTTTACATAAGTAAACCTCATGTCCTGGTCGTAGGTAATAATATCGATGGGGATCTGATCCAGGATACTTTCATACAGCCTTTTCTGGCCCACTAAGTCTTTTTCCTTTTCAGATACCTCCCTTTCATAGGCGGCATTTTTATTGTAGATAAGATAAAGCAAAGTTGCCAGGCAAAGCACTTTTACCCAGGTAGTGGTGTGATATATTCCCGTCTGCACATCAAGAGGTAATGCGTACGATGTAACGTACGGGGCAACAATATGGTAAATCGCAAATAACAAAACACTTACGCCAATGCCTGTATAAATAAGCCTCCGGTTCTTGATCTCGAAAAAATACAGCGGAAGCAAAGCAGTAAGCAACAGAAAATCTATTAAGTGCGTTTGCTCGCCCATAAATACTGCCATTAAAGCAGTGTTGAAGTTAATGGCGATGATGGCCAGTATCTTCCCGGCATTCACTCTGCCCATTTGCATTAAAAAATGAACTGCCAGCAAGCTGATAACAAACAAGGAGGTCATGGCCGCTGAAAGCAGAATGCCATTCACCAGGTGCATCACCATACAATAACACTGAATGGAGATAAGCACCAACCATGCCCTGTTGAGCAAAACTATACTGTTTCGCTCGCGCTTGCTTTGGCCATTGCTAAGTCCGGCCCTTGAGACATCATTCCATATGTTATGTAAAAAGCGAATCATAGTCCTCATGCTTACGGCTTAATTGAAACCTTAGTTGCATCAGGTTTAGGCAGTTAGGTCAAATGCATCTTATCGCGCGTAAGCTATTATCACAAACCTGAGAGCCCGCCTAAATAATTGAATTCGAATAAATTAAACGCAATCCAAAACTCATAGTAAAGCAGTTTCAAAACTTGTTAATTCGCAGATTTGACAATAAGGAACGGGAACTTACAACCTTGTACTTGTTATAAAAATCTGCATTTATCAGATATGAATATTTAAAAATAACATTAGACATATTATTGGAGGAGATATACCGGCACTTTTTTACATGTAGAAGACCTGTCTGAAAAACAACAAGAAGCAACGAAGCGGACTCAATACGGGCTTATGCTCACTAGCCGGCTATAGCCATACTGCCATAAGCAAGGATACTATGGTTCTCATGAATGGTTGGGTCAACCATTTCTTTATCCAGCATAAAGTAGAAAGTAGAGCCCTTACCGGGTTCAGATTCTACCCATATACGGCCTCCGTAGTTATCTGCAATCTTACTGCAAATGGCCAGGCCAACGCCGGTGCCCTCGTACTCGCTGGCAGTATGCAAACGTTGGAATATCTCAAATATCTGCTGCTGGTATTCCGGTGCTATACCAATACCGTTATCTGCTATCGAAATAATGTGGGCCGTGTCCGTAACGGTGGCACGTATCATCACCTGCGGTTTTAAAGAAGTGTTATACTTCAGGGCATTACCTATCAGGTTAGAGAAAAGCATATTGATGTGTGAGGGCGCTATTTTGAGCACTGGCAGGGTATCATGAGTTACCACCGCATTTTTAGTTGCGATCATGTCCCCCATCTCTTTCAAACACTGGTCGAGCAGAACATTCAGGTCCGCCATTTCAAGCGGCTTATCGTTTCTATCAGCTATAGCATATTGGTAAATATCGCCGATAAGCTGGTTGAGGTGCTTTACAGATTTAATGGTATAAGCTATCATCGCCAACGACTCTTCATCCAGCTTATCTCCGTTCTTCCTCTGCAATAATTGCAGGTGCGATGCTATGTTGCGCAGTGGAGATTTTAAATCGTGCGAGGTCGCGTTCACGAAGTGGTGCAGGTCGTCGTTCTTGCGCTCAAGTTCAATGGCGTACTCTTTCAGTTTCTTCTCGGCTTCTTTGATCTCGGTGATGTCAAATGCATATCCCACCAACCCCATTGACCCTTGCTCATTGTAAATAGGAGAGGCTCCTTTCATCGAATACTTTGCCTTTCCGTTCTTATCGAAAAAGGTTTCTTCAAACTCCACCGCTTCACCTTTGCTCAATGCCTCGTGCAACAGTACCTCGCGGTTGAAGGCACCTTTTACATCCAGGTTTCTTAACTTAAAGTAATCTACGTTGCTTTTGCCTATCAGCCACTCACGGACCCCGGCATCCTTTACAGCAGAACTATTAATGTAGGTGTAATGCAAGTCCTTATCCATGGTAACGATGTCAATGGGAATTTGCTCCAGTATGGATTCATACAGCTTTTTCTGGCCTATCAGTTCGTTTTCCTTCTGCACCATTACCTTTTCGTACTGTGCATTTTTATTATAAATAAGGTATAGCAACACTACCATACAAAATACCTTCTCCCAGGTCAGCAGATTATACAGCGTTAACTGAGTGGCTGCAGGCAGAGCATATTGGGCTACAAATGGCGCCAAAAAGTGAAATATCGCAAAGGGTATCAGGCAAACAGCAATGCCGGTAAAAATCAGTTTCCTGTTTTTTATTTCGAAGAAATAAAGGGGAGTCAGCGCGCCTAACAACAAAAAGTCGATCACATGCGTTTGCTCACCGAATACCACAGCATTAACGCTGGTATCTATACTGATGAAAATAATGGCGGCCATCTTTGCCACGTTCACTCTTCCGCTCCTTACAATAAAGTAAAGCGAGCTCAATGCTACTATAAAAAAGAAAGTTGTAATGGCCGCACTATGCAAACCATTCAAAAGATGTGAAATAAGACATACCACCTGTATGATGAGCACGATCAACCAGGTGCGGTTAAATAATTTCAGATCGCGCTTTTCACGGTCATTCGACATAACATCGAGGCCCGCTTCGGTTAATTTATTCCAATTGTCTTTGATAATATAAAACATCTTGTCTGCTTACGGTTAATTGTTTAAAGGGTTTCGCATAAATAACGCCAGGACACTGAAAAACAATAGATTGAAGCTTGACTTTAATCAATCTTAACTGCCAAACTGTTCGATTTTAACTACAATTGGTATTGGTGCCAATCAATTTTCCGCTTTTACAAAGTGCCCCTTGTATAGTTTTGTTTCTGTTCTGATGGTAAATGAATAGGCTCCGCAAGCCAGCGTTTGAATATGCGCCGTTGAAAAGCCCGAAACGGTGCTCAGGCTTTGTTGGATGACCAGTTGCCCCTGACCATTATATATCGCCAGAATTCCCGCGACAGAATTTTCATGGATACGGAAGTTGACATAATCCCGGGCAGGGTTCGGAAAACAAACTACCTGCTTGGCAAATATCTCAGCCACCGCAGCGGGAGCCGAAACCCTTTTTAATATCCATTGGTCGGCAAAAGGAGCAACGGTTTCACAACTGAGTCGATTGCTTATGCCATTGATTCCCCCCGAAAGCACAAGTTGATAAAGATGCGTGCTATCCACCCTAAACAATTGATAGTTGAAGCTATCAGTGATGGCCATACCATTCAGTTGTATCTGATAAGAAGAGTTTTTTGAGCCGTTATCGGCCACTACAATATTGAAAGAATCGCCCGGCATGTTTGTTGCGGCAAGTATCGTCCGGCCTAGAGAATCGCACCCGGTTGTGGCTAACATCTTTGAGCATGACTTAAACGCCGTTTGAGTCTTTAAGGCAAGACCCGAATAGGTAAAATTACCTTGAGCGTCCCATAACCCGAAAAAAAACTCGTTGCACCTGTATCTGAAAGCTTTGGCCAACCGGGTTTGCTGCAAATAAGTATGTGTGCTTATCTCCGATGCAGCGCTGAAAGGGTCGTCCCTCCAAATAAAATAATCATCGCCCGCGTTGTATTGATAGTTGCTCCACTCGGTCAGATATCTGGGCGTGTTGCCATATCCATAACCCTGAAGTGTTGAAGACACCAGAGAATCAAGCACCGCAAAGTGATATGGGTTGGCCCCGTAATAGCTATGATATGAAAAGAAATCGAGCGGAGCGTGGTTATTACTAACTGAGTCTAAAAAGGTTTTCAAAAACACGCTGCTATAAACACTTGCAAGCGCGGGGCCACCTACGATATAAGTGCTGTCGTACTGCTTTAAAGCATTGGCCACTACATTGTAAAAATGGGCGTATTGTGCCGCAGTTCCATTCCAAAAGCCAACGCCGTCAGGCTCATTCCAAATTTCCCATTGCCTGATATTATAACGATATCCCCGGTCCCAGCCTTCATTGTAATGCTTCGCTATTTGCACGAACACCTGAGCGGTTTTTATAAAATCGGCAGGCGGATAATTATGAACCGGTGTGGATTCGAAACTTTCACCCAACCGGTAAAGCACCTGTGCACCACATTGAACGATGGGGCCGATAACAGAATCGGTCGAAGCAAAATTATAGGCAGTTGAATCCAAAGGGTCACGGCTGGTATCAGGAAAAATAACGTGCAGGTCACAAGGCCCGTAGTAATCATGTGTTCTCACAAAATCAATACCGGTTTCACGAAACTGCGACGAAAGATCAACAGAGCTGCCGTTCATGGGTCCTACATTAGTAGATAAGAACGGACGGATAACACCGGCAACCGAATCAATTTGTACAGTATACAGGCGCATCGAAGTATCCGTCACTTCTGTAAGAGATATATCATCGAAATAAGCAGTACCCGAAACACCTGATAGCAGCAGGAAGATGGTGATGTTCGTTACATTACCCGCGGCAATGAACCTTGATTGCAACTCGTGCCAACCGGTGGTGCCATTGCAAGGCATAATATCGTACTCAAGAAGTTTAGCCGTATCGCCCTGGTTGATGTAAGGAAATGCCATGCCATCTACCGTATCAGATTTAATGAAGAAACTAAGCAGATAACTATGCCCTGGTAAGATGGCAACAGTTTGTAGAACCCCTACACTTACCGCCACCGTATCTCTTACCGTCATAGCCACGCTGTTTAAGCCGGAATGCACAACGGTATGCTCAAGACGTATGTTCGTTGCCGGCGTATCTGTCGAAAATGTTGCCCAATCTATTGGTCCGGCTTCAAATCCGGGATTGAGCACCAGGTTTTGCGATTTCGCACTGAAGAACAAAAGAAAAAGCAGCCCCGTTAAGATGAAGAATTTACTCATGCACCGGAAAGTATACTTAAAGATATGTCTTTATCTGGTCAGAAAAATGACCCCATAGGCTTAATTAACCGGCCACCCTGCAACACCACAATAATGCCAACTACCAACACGGTAAAAAGGAAAACAAAAATACTGGCCCGGAACAACCTGATAGCGAGGCCTTCAGATTTGCCATACACCCACCAACCGGCTAAAGCCGTTGGAAAGAAACAAATGGTGGCTATAACAGCCAGTTGTCTTATCTCCCGGTTCATGCGTTCAATTTTATGCTATACAAATAAATGGTCCACCAGCTTACGGGGTCTTTAAAAACTTTTTCAAGATGCAAATGCTGCGATTCCGCATCTCTTATCTCAACAGCCGAAATAAGATACTTACCACCCATGTCGTGAAATGCCTGCGCATTAAAATCAAAATGGTCAACATGCTGTGGCGAAAATTTGTAACAGTTGAATGCCTGGTGTTTAATGCCCAGTTCAGCGCTAAAAATATAACACCGGTTGCCCCATCCGTCATAATACTGAGCAATATCCCGGCTTTTGGCTATCTCGCCGGCAAACACGTTTCTAAAGGTTTCCTTATAATGAAGATCATACACCGACATAAGTCCATCCAGTGTATAAAATCCATTGAACTGGGCCACACTGGGGCTGATGCCCAGGCTGGCCACCTGGTAGGTATTAACCGGCTGCGCGATATAATTTTTAATCTCAGTAAACTGTTGGGTGGCCAGGTAATTCTCATAACCCGGAAATTTTTGATGGCCAACAAGCGTACGATAATTATGAAACACCTCGTCATTACCTGCCAGAGATTGAACTATTTGCAGGAGCAGAAACGGCAACACAAACGGTTTTAAGAAACGGGAAGCCTGCATTTTCGACAAGGCAATGGCAAAGCCCAAAAACCAAAGCATAGGAAGCAGGATGCTGAAGCGATTGAAGCGAAAGCTTTTCATGATAGCTATCTTAGCACTGAACCAATATTCAGGATAACTATAAAATCCCTGAAAAAGGCAAATACAGATAATAGCGGCGAGAATAGTCACCAACAATGGCTCCGACCTTTTAATGGTTAATGCGATGGCTAAAAATGAAACCGATGTAATATAGATGGCAATATGGTAATGAGTGGTAAAGAACATCAGCACTGAATCGCCCAATGCCTGACCCAACGAGGGCTTTTCAAACATGTAGAGGTCGTAGGCCAACCGGTGCGAAACAAAAGCCGTTTTAGCAATTGTGGCACTCACCATAGGGAAGTTCACCAACGCAAATATTACCAATAAGAGTATTGCGCCGGCCACATAATGCATACCCAGCTGGCGCTTGTACAACCAATAAACCCCTAACACGGCAAGTAATGTAGCAAACGGAATAGCCAGCCATACAATACTGGCATAGAACGGAAACAGCAACACTACAAAATAGCTCAACGCCTTACGCTTGTTATATTGCAGGTTTAAAAGGGCCCACAACAACAGCGGTTGCCCTAAAACAGAAACACCAAAAGGAGTAAAAGCTGATAACACGCAAAATGAAATAGCCGATAACCAAACAATGAATCTGTTTTCTTCTTCCGGAATAAAATAACCGCGTAATAATATCACCATCCCGAAAAACCCAATGATCCTCAGCAGAAAACTGCTAACTATATACGCCCTAAAGGCACCCAGGCTTTGCACCAGAACCATGTTGAGCGATAAACCTGTTGGATACAAATTGCGCGGCAGGCCTTTCATGATCTGCGGAACAATAGCATTAGCGTGAAAGTTAAATGCCATGTGATTATCCGCCAGAAGCTTCAGCCATATCCATTCGCCTTCAAGGTTATCATGCAGACGGATATACGAGTTAGAACCAAGAATAAGAACCGGCAGAACGTAGATAACTACCACGACCGGTATTATCCACTTACTGAGAAGAATGTATTTGTCGTTTCCTTTTGCCGGTGTCATGGTCTGCAATATCAGTTATCCGGATAATTCAGTGCGGGGGCACTTCGGTTATGCGCAAAACTAACTTTTGCTGTAATACTTTAAGCCAATAATACCAACCAGCAATACACCGGTAAACAAAATTTGTTGAGCGTTATAGGCCTCGTTAAAAATAAATATATCTAAAGTTTTGGAGAATATAAGCGCAAGGCCCATCCAAACGGCAAACGCTGTAGAGGCCGGTATCCCTTTCATGGCCATTGAGAAAAAATAAATATTACTCAGACCAAAAGCGATGTACCCGATAAGCGGCAAAAGTGTTTTCCAGGGCGTGATATCCGAAAGCAAACTGCCTATCTGAATATTTCCGATAGCCTTCATGCTTAAAAACTTAAGGCTGTATATCCAGCAAGCCTCAAACACAGCGGCAATAACTATATATAGCCAGTATATCATTCAGCAGTTTTTGATGAGGCCTCTTCCTGTTCGCTAAACAAACTACGAAGGGTACTTGTCCATTCAATATATGACTTCACCCCTACTGCATTCTCCACTTTTTTTACATCAAATCTTTTGAAAGCAAAAGCGGTTTGGAGAAAAAACTCGCGAGGGTATTCGTAAGGAAGACCGAATCTCTGGGGTTTGAGAAACTCATATTTGAAAGGATTCAGACCAGGCAGAAAACCGGTGCCAAATATCCAATCCCAGAAAGCGAACTTGGTAGAATAATTACAGTAGAATACTTCGCGGTGATTGGAATGATGCCATTGATGCATCTCGGGCCCGTTAATGAAATATTGAAGTCTACCTGTACGCGCATCAACGTTGGCGTGTATCCACATGCCCCAGGTGGCATCGAGCAACGCTTTAATAGGCACCACGATGGCGGCAGTTTTTACATCGAGCAAAAATACGATGGGAGCGAACTCAATGGTTTGGTTGATGATGATCTCAACAAAGTGCGAACGCGAACCTGCCAGCCAGTCAACAGTTTTAACCGAGTGATGGGCTTCATGGGTACGCCAGAAAATGATGGTGTTATGTTGAAGCCGGTGAAACCAGTAGATATAAAAATCATGAACCACCAGAAACAGGAGCACCAGTGACCAGATAGGCCAGTTAGATAAGTAGCCCTCATTAGCCAGCCCCAGCGACGTTTTTGCCGGGGCTATTATATAGTCAAAAATAAGTATTTTAAGGAAGTAACTCTGAACAACCGTATACCAGAAAAAATCGAGCCACCATCCTTCGCGAAAAAATTTAATGCCCTTGGTATAAGGAAAAAAACGTTCAAGCGTAACCATGAAAGGGATCCAGCAAAAAAGAATGATAGTGGTAATGACTTCTGTGTGACTCATTTAAAACAGATTGTTAGATTCGAGAGCCAAGATACAAGAAAATCAAGGCTCACCCGCTCTTACTTCCTGGCTCTTGTCTCTAAACTCTGATTTCTTATGTATTCACTTTGGCATCTTTAACTCTTCTAAGTTTCTGGCGTTGTCCTATTTCACTATCGTAAACTTTTTTAACACCATCACCCAGTGCAACTTCAACATCACGTGTGTCGCGCACCAGCTTGGTCATACCCATCGGCTCAACCGAAGCAGCCTGGTCGGAGCCCCACATAGCACGGTCTATCGTAAAATGTCTTTCAACAAATTTAGCACCTAAAACAACGGCGGCGACTGTTGTTGCCAAACCGGTCTCATGACCCGAATACCCGATAGGCACCTGTGGAAACAATTTTTGCAATTCCGGAATCATCTTCAGGTTCAACTGCTCCATCGGGCAAGGATAGGCCGAGGTAGAGTGAGCTATCATAATGTTATCGGTGCCAATTTCTTCAATGGCATGAAATATTTCATTCATCGTAGACATGCCGGTTGACAGGATAAGTGGTTTACCTGTTGCTTTCTTTTTCTTCAACAAATCGATATCAGTTAAAGATGCCGATGCCGCTTTATACAACGGCGTGTTGAATTTCTCCATAAAATCAACAGATGGTTCGTCCCAGCAAGAAGCAAACCAGGTAATACCTTTCTCCTTGCTGAATTCATCGATCAGGGCATACTCCTTTTCGCCAAACTCAACTTTGTAGCGATAATTGATATAACTCATGCGTCCCCAAGGGGTGTCACGCATAATATCCCACTGGTCTTTCGGGGTACATATTTCAGGCGTCCGCTTTTGAAATTTTACGGCGTTACATCCGGCTTTAGCCGCTTCTTCAACCAAATGAAGGGCAGTTTTGATAGAACCATTGTGGTTAATACCAATTTCGGCTATAATAAAACAAGGCTCATCAGGCCCAATTGCATGGTGGTGATTAATGGCTATGGTCTTCATGGGCTTGGTTTTCTGTTCTTAAATATATAATAAACTCCACAAACTCCCGGAACGCACCCGCGCCCCCGGAAGCCTGACATATATGATCAGCATATTTCTTTACCGGTTCAAATGCATCGAAAGGGCAGGCGCTTAAACCGGCCATTTCTAATACTTCTATATCATTGGTGTCATCGCCGATGTAGGCAATTTCATCTGAGGTCAGCTGGTGCTTCACCAGTATCTCGGCCAGTTTTTCCTTTTTATTCCGTGCACCGAGATACAGGTGTTGCATTTTTAATTTCTCACCGCGCCGCCGTACTATCTCCGAATTTTCGCGGGTAATAATGCCGCTGTCTATTCCACATATTTCCCTTAACCGCTCAACACCCATTCCATCGCGCAGCGAAAACTTTTTCAACTCCTCTCCTCTTTCAGAATAATACACGCAACCGTCTGTCAGCACACCATCGCAGTCGGTGAGCAGCAGTTTTATTTTGCGGGCCTTATTTCTTAAAATGTCATTCATCATTACATGGCGGTCCACCCTCCATCTACAATTAAATTTGCACCTGTCATATAAGCCGATGCATCGCTGGCCAAAAAAACAATGGCTCCTTTATAATCGCCGGGCACTGCCATACGTCCTAAAGCCGTTTTGCGGCTATAGTTGGCAACGAAAAATTCATCCTGTTTATTTTCAACTCCACCCGGCGACAAAGTGTTTACTCTAACCCCCTTATTGCCCCAATACGCCGCTAAAAACCTGGTAAAGTTCACCACTGCACCTTTGGTAGCGGGATAGGCAGGAGATTTATAAAACGTTTGTTCTCCCTTTTCATTCCGGTAAATAGATTGGTCAGGGCCAACAATGCCGTAGGTAGATGCGATATTGATAATGCTGCCGCCTTGTTGTTTAGCCATTACCGTGCCGAATACCTGTGAGCACAAAAACACACCGGTCACATTTACATCCAGCGATTTCTGCCACATCTCCAACGGATAATTTTCGAACATAGATTGCTCTGCCGCCATAGCAGGATTTTCGAACATATCATTGATAGCAGCATTGTTTACCAACACATCGATGGTTCCGTAGCGCGCAATAATTTTATCACGAGCCGCTTTTAATGAATCTGCACTGGTAACATTAGCGCCGATACCCAAATGCTGTTCACCCAAAGCAGATGCCACTTTCATGGCGTCAGCCTCATTTACATCCAGTGCAACCACATTTGCACCGGCCTCATGCAAAGCGCGACAATGCTCGCGACCGATCAGGCCGCAGGCACCGGTTACAATGGCTGTTTTATTTTTAAGAGAAAATAATTCCATATCCGTTAACTACTAATATTTAGTTTTTCTGAAAACCATTTCCAAAACTTCGCCCTGCAAATAACTTTCAGGCTTGCCACTTTGCACGGCTTCTTTTAATATCGGGAAAACCTTCTCGTACGCGTTCAAAGTAAATTCTATATCAGCATCGGTGTGGCTAAAGCTCATATTATGGAAACCGCCCCATAACACACCACGTTTTATCATTTCCTGCTGCATCAGTGTTTTTAACACCAGCGGGTCACCGGCAGTGGCGTTGAAATTGATGATGCTTCTGCAATCAAACCCGGTGCATGAGGTAATATCGCTTACCCCTGCTTTTGCTGCACGCTCGTTATATCCCTCTTTAATGACCTTGCCTTTTTGCGCCAGGTATGCAGGAACATTCTTCTCTTTTATTTCGGTGATAGTCGCAATAGAAGCGGCTAATGAAAGCGCCTCGCCACCAAAGGTGGTGAAGATGAATACATCCTGCTCACCACGACTGATAACGTCCTTACGGCCCGTTAGGAAAGATACCGGCATGCCATTCGCCACTGCTTTTGAAAAGCAGGCCAGGTCGGCTTTGATGCCGAAATATTCCTGCGCACCACCTAAGGCAATACGAAAGCCGCTCCACATTTCGTCAAAAATGAGCAGTGAGCCATTCTCTTTGGTGAGGCGGGCTACTTCTTCCAAAAATCCGTCTTTAGGCGATTCAAAAACATAAGGCTCCAGGATAACACAGGCAACATCTTTATCTAATGACGCCTTCAGCGATTCAATATTGTTATACTGGAATGTCTTGGTAAGTAAGCGGGTTTCCTCGGGTATACCGGCATTGCGCAAAGTGGTGCCAATGTACCAGTCGTGCCATCCGTGATATCCGCAGCACACTACTTTATTACGGCCGGTAAAGGCACGTGATAAACGCACAGCAGCCGTGGTAACATCGCAACCGGTTTTCGAGATACGAATACTTTCGGCATTAGGAACTACTGAGTGCAGCAGTTCGCAAACCTCATACTCCAGGCGGTGCATCAGCGAAAAGGTGATGCCCTTTTCTAATTGCGCTTTGATGGCATTATCTACTTTATCATAGCAATAGCCCAAAGAAATCGGGCCTATCCCCATATTATAATCAATGAACTCATTACCGTCCACATCCCACACATGGCTTCCCTTGCCACGCTCTAAATATACCGGTGCCACACCGCGAGAGTACTGACCAGGGCCTTTGGCCAGGGTCTGGGTAACCGGGTGCATTATTTTTTGTGCTTTCGCTAATATCTCCTGCGACCTTGAAATATTCGGCAGGCCATGGGTAGTTGCGCTATTGTTTGACATGAGCTTCTTTTTAAGTTTTAATTATTGGCGGTTACCAGCTTTGGCTGACTTGCTACACCATTCTTCTCTTTTATCTTTTCTGAAATCTTTGCTGCCATCTGTGGCCCGGTAAAGCCTTCGTAATTCAACACCTCGCTTAACAAGCCCGGCCTGAACCATCTTTCATTCAGCGCGAAAGGTAGAACATCTGCAGTGGTTTGGTTTTTGAGGAATATTTCGGCTATGATACTATATAAGCCTCCGGTCAAAAAATGATCTTCAATAGTTACCAGGAGCTTTGACTCAGTAGCTACTTTCAATATCGCCTCTTCTACCGGTTTTAATGAACGCATGTTGATGAGACCTACTTTTAATCCTTCAGCCTCCAATATCTCTTTCGCTTTATAAGCCTGTTCAAACAGCATTCCATACACTAACAGCGTAACATCTTCACCTTCGCTGATAACTTCAACTTTGCCGGTTTTAAATGGTTGATGTTCTATGACCGAAGGACGGGTGTTTAAACGCACATAAGCCGGAAATGGAGATGCCCATATTTCGGGCAACATAGCTATCATATCCTGTTCATCTGCCGGGCAAAAAACCGTCATACCGGGTATAGTGCGCATGAGCGCTACGTCTTCAATAGCCTGGTGTGTAGGGCCATTGCCATCTGATAAAAAGCCGGCAATCCAGCTACTCAGTTTCACCGGTAATTTGCCAATACCCACATCGGTGCGCACAAATTCATAAGCACGGTATATCAAAAAAGTGGCCAGGGCGTGGCACACCGGAATCCTTCCTCTTAGTGCCAAACCTGCGGCCATGCCAATCATGTTTTGCTCAGTAATACCCACATCAATAAAACGCGGACCCAGCACAGCGGGCAGATCGCGGATAACAGCGCGGTTCTCGGCAGTCATCACCACAAAGCGCTCATCAGCCAATGCGGTTTGCTTCATCAGTTCCTGGTAGTTCATCTTATCTTACAATTAAAGTTTCAGAGGTCAAAATGGTTTCGTGCTGGCCGTGCAGTTCTTTTAAAAGGTCTTCTACCTCGTTTCCTGTAAAGTTGCAGAACCAGCGGTCGGCTCTTTCCTGTATACTTGGCAAACCCTTTCCGCGAACGGTATCTGCTATGATCACACTCGGTTTGCTGCTACTGAAAGGAAGCTGGTTAAATGTTTCTTCCAATTGCCCGTAGTCATGGCCGTTGATGCGCTTTACTTCGCAACCAAAGGCTCTGAATTTATCCTCCAGCGGTTCTAAAGGTATTAAATCTTCTGTTCTCATGTTCGCCTGAAAATGATTGCGGTCTACCACCAGGGTAAAGTTGCTCATTTTGTAAGCGCTGGCTACGTGCAGGGTTTCCCAAACAGAGCCTTCATCTAATTCCCCATCTCCGGTTATCACTATCACACGGTTGTTAGTGCCGCGCATTTTACAATCCATGGCAATACCCAAAGATACTGAAGGCAAATGCCCCAAAGAACCGGAGTGAAATTCAATACCAGGAACGTTACGGTTCGGATGCCAGTATATATGGTCGTTTGATTTAAGGTGGTTATCCAGCCTGCTCTTATCCATCCATCCCAACTCAACAAACATGCCGTACAACGCAGGCACGTCGTGGCCCTTGGATAGTAACAGATAATCGCGGTTAGGGTCGTTCAGCGTTTCTTTGCTGATGTTCAGAAAACCCGAGTAAAGAAAAACGATGAGGTCGGCACACGATAGTGAAGCCCCGGTAAAACATCCGCCGCCGGTTGAAAGGCGCACAATATGTTCGCGCACTTTGAGTGCGCGCTGGTT
>Ga0364886_10313_pt2 | contig 22233 bp, 17 predicted proteins | sample ExccelJu500001D3_4_FD_206926 | JGI IMG/M metagenome (GOLD analysis project Ga0364886, IMG submission 206926) | Enriched cells from Trout Bog Lake Hypolimnion, Wisconsin, USA - BchlTB.July23.5000.01.D3 | ecosystem: Environmental > Aquatic > Freshwater > Lake > Hypolimnion/Profundal zone | place... | reverse complement strand
ATCAATATTAAGCTCGGATCATCTAAAGCATTAATGACAACATGTGCCGGTCCAGATTCATGATGAATGCTGCCCGGTAAGGAGTGCAAGGAAATTTCTTGACGTTGCAGTAGCGATGGACTCATCATCACTTCATTGATCATATGATTAAGCACTGCGTTATCTTCAAACACAGTACCTATAGTTTGACCCTCAAGGGACTTACGTGAAATCTCTAAAGCAGATTCTGCTGCGGGATTAACATAGATCACTTGACGACTTTCGGCCTCGAAAATCAAAACCGCATTGGGCAGCTGATCCAGAAATATCGGAAAAAAAGGAGCAGCCGAAGCTGCTCCCTTGAGCGAACTGCGCAACATGCTCGCGCTCAAATTCACACCCTTGCTTATAGAGAGTAGTACATATCAAATTCAACTGGATGAGTGGTCATACGGAAACGTGTGACATCTTCCATCTTCAATGCAATATACGCATCAATCATTGAATCTGTAAATACACCACCACGGGTCAAGAACTCGCGATCTTTATCCAAGGCCTCCAAAGCTTGATCCAAACTATGGCAAACAGTTGGGATCTTTGCATCTTCTTCGGGTGGTAAGTCATACAAATTCTTATCTGCAGCTTCGCCAGGGTGAATCTTGTTTTGAACACCATCTAAACCAGCCATTAACAGCGCAGCAAAGCACAAGTATGGATTAGCCAATGGATCTGGGAAACGAGTTTCAATACGACGACCCTTAGGACTAGAAACGTGAGGAATACGAATTGAAGCCGAACGATTGCGTGCAGAGTAAGCCAACTTCACCGGAGCCTCAAAACCTGGAACTAAACGCTTGTAAGAGTTTGTACCTGGATTGGTGATGGCGTTCAGTGCTTTTGCATGCTTGATGATTCCGCCAATGTAGTAGAGAGCAAATTCTGACAGGCCTGCATAGCCGTTACCTGCAAACAAGTTCTCACCATTCTTCCACACGGATTGGTGAACGTGCATACCGGAGCCGTTATCGCCTACGATTGGTTTAGGCATAAATGTCGCCGTTTTGCCATAAGCATGTGCAACGTTCTGGATCACATATTTTTGCCAAATGGTCCAGTCAGCACGCTCAACTAGCGTGCTAAATTTAGTGCCCAATTCATTTTGACCCTGACCAGCAACTTCATGGTGATGCACTTCAACCGGAATGCCCAATGATTCAAGAATCAAACACATTTCAGAGCGCATGTCTTGGAATGTATCAACAGGAGCAACCGGGAAATAACCTCCCTTTTTACCAGGACGATGACCAGTATTACCACCTTCAATTTCAGCAGCGGAAGACCATGGAGCCTCTTCGGAGTCGACCTTTACAAAGCAACCCTGCATATCAGCACCCCAACGGACGCCATCAAAAATAAAGAATTCAGGCTCTGGACCAAAATAAGCAGCATCACCTAGACCTGTACTTTTGAGATAGTTCTCAGCACGTTTTGCAATAGAACGTGGGTCGCGATCGTAACCTTTGCCATCGGATGGCTCGATAACATCGCATGTAATTACAAGGGTTGGCTCTTCATAGAATGGGTCGATATAGCAAGCAGTTGGATCAGGCATCAAAAGCATATCGGATGCTTCAATGCCCTTCCATCCAGCGATAGAAGAACCGTCAAATGCATGACCGCTTTCAAACTTATCTTCGTCAAACGCGGAAATAGGTACTGTAGTGTGTTGCTCTTTACCCTTTGTATCTACAAAGCGAAAATCAACAAAAGTACATTCTTTTTCTTTAACTAACTTCATTACATCAGCGACGGTTTTCGTCATGCACATCTCCTCTGTTAACTAAATTTGGAATTCAAAAGCAAGGTAATCACTCTCGTTTATTCAAGGCATTCAACATGCCAAAACTATGTTGCTAATTTACTGAAATAAACCAACTGAAATTCTATTATTGCACTATATAAGTGCTTAATACTTGAATTTTGATAGCTAAAATCAATATAAGCACTAAATTAGTGCAAATACTATTCAATATCATGAATTTCATAGCCCAAAGCTTGGGTGCCATCCCTAAGGGCATTCCACGCGCTTGGGATCAGGTTTTCTTCTCCCTTGATGCCGAGTTCAATATGTCGTTGAGCGTACACCCCTTGTTTTGAAGAATCTCCAACTGAAGGAAGGCTAAATACCTTAATGCCTGGATAATTGGTTTCAATCCGCTCCATGAGAGGCGTAAGGGTTGACTCAATGCCTTTGGGAACGATAAAGCTTTTTTCTACCCAGCTTACTTGATGAAATAAATCCTTGTAATAGGTATCAAGACACCAAGACATCATCGGTGCCGCCATCACAGGGAATCCTGGTAAAAAATAGTGCTCCCGAATACTAAATCCAGGGATCTGATTGTATGGATTGGGGATGATATCGCTACCCAGGGGGAACTCCCCCATTTTGAATCGATGCTGATTTTCAGGAGTAGAAAGATCCGCTTTTATGGGATCGCCTTCAGCCATAGATTGAATACGCCCTGCAATTAATTCTTGAGCGCTTGGATGCAATTCAGTCTTTGTCCCTAAAGCCAAAGCAGCGCATTGACGCGTATGATCATCTGGAGTGGCCCCAATGCCACCCGTACTAAAAACCACATCACCACTTAAGAAACTCTCCTTAAGTGATTTTGTAATTTGCTCAGGATCATCTGCAAGGTATTTTGCCCAAGATAAATTTAAGCCCCGCTCACTTAAAAGCTCGATTAATTTACTGAGATGTTTATCTTGTCGACGACCAGATAAAATTTCATCGCCGATCACAAATAACCCAAAGCGTCTCGAAGGCTTGATTACTTCATCGACGATCACCTTTTTAATTCCATCATTCATTATTTTCAAAGCTCCGCATCAATAACGCCAATATTAGCTCTCAATGAGCGATCCAAGTTTTCATTACGCATTTCTTTGAGGCTATCCAATAGGAAGTGCGCAAACCAAAGCGCAGAAAAAACAAATATCAAAGAGTAAATCCAAAGTGCTATAAAACTAAACACAGGAAAAAGGATCAAAGCGAAAGCAGACGTAGCCCAGAAAAATGTGGGAATAGCACTCAACATGCCACTAGCAACTCCAATAAAGAGCAATGGCCAACGGTATTGAAGTAGCAATAAATCTCGTTCATTTTTACTGGCATGGCTTGCCAGAACGTCATAAGACATCAATCGCATAGTGAGCCAGCCCCATAACAATGGCGGCAATACAGCGACCAAAGGTGGCAACCACCAGACAGGCAAGGTCACCAAAGTAACCATAATGCAAATGCATGTAGACCAAACGGCATAAAAAATACCGTGGATCAGGTTGCCGCCATGAAGATATGCAAGGTCGCTATATGCTGCTTGGCGCGTAATCATTCGAATAATTGAGGGGACTGTTGTGAATGCGATAAGGACTAATAAGCTAATCGCAATCAAAGGAATTATGAGCATGACAAAAAATAAAGGGGCTATCCAAGCCCGTGCTTGATCAAATCCCGTCCAAATCAACCCTTCCTGTATCCAACCAGAAAATAGAGAATTGGTGAGAAATGCACTGAGGATCTCTAGTGCGGGAGACCAACAAAGCCAGATTAAACACCCCCAAGCAATTGAAACAATAATAAAGGGTCTAAAACTGAGCCAAATTATGCGCGGACTCATCATGCCGATGAGAGCAAAGCCAAAAGATTTGATAAGTCGATTAAAACTTTTCATCAGTTAGATATTTAATGATCTTTACTATGACTAAAGACTGGGGAGTTCTTTAATTTTTGCATGGCATTACAGAGAGTCTGCCATTGCTGGAGCAGTAGATTGTCGGAAAGCTGCAGATCTTCAACCCCAGTAGGGTAAGCCTTTGTAGTAAAAATTGCTGTGTTAAAAATCATATCCCACCAGGGAAATAAAACACCAAAATTACATCCTCCGAGGACTCCCGGTTTACCAGCTGCTTCATATCCATAACCTACAGCATGATGCGTGCGATGAAAAATTGGGGAGACGAGTAAATATTTGGCCCATCCCAGGTCGACTCGAATATTGGCATGCTGCCAGCTTTGAATAAACTGGCTAAGAACGACCAGAAATATAAACTGACCTGGTGTGACGCCGATTAAAAGCGCAAAGAAAGCAAAAACAAGCGCACGTAAAATATCATCAAGAATGTGATTACGATTATCCGACCAGGCCGTCATTACCCTTTGACTATGGTGCAATGCATGCAGCTGCCACCACCAATTGAAATGATGTGATGATCGGTGATAAATATAATCAACAAAATCGAGCAGGATGAGATAGATTAAAAAGCTAATCCATGGAACGGAGGTGATGCCAGGCCACCACCCCTCCACATTTAGTCTATCAAAGCGGAAATCATGCAGGAAAGAATCTAAATCAAAAAAGAAGCCCGAAAGACATATAAAGATCAAACCGTGAAAAATGCCAAGACGATGAAACAGTGTGTAGATAACATCGGATACGCTTGCCCTAGAAAATCTCACCTGGATTTCTGCTGGTTGTAGACGCTCCCATGTTCTGAGAACCAAAACAATCAATAAAATTTGGATACAGCCAAATAAAAACCAGTCAATGCCGTCATATACATCTTCTGCCCAGCTCATTAAGTCAAGACGATACAAAATAGGTCCAGCGAGATTGGTGAAAATAAACTCCTGAATACTTCCATAGAGCAGACCAAAAAACGAGGAGACTGTATTTAAAGTCATAAATTAGTGAGCTTCAGGGGAGCCAGTCTTTGGTAGAGTGGCAAAACAAAAGCCACGACTTTTCAGATTCACAATGAGTGGCTCAAGCACTTCAGGAGCCCAAGGATCCTTTCTTGACCAAATACCTAAATGAGCCATGGTGATGTCGCCATCTTGTATTTCCCTACTTGCCTTTTCTAACAGGAGCGCATTGGGATAGGTTTTTGAATTTAACTCATCACCAAGAAAACCTGCTGCAGCCCAGGCGGTATGGTGATAACCACATTCGTTACCCATGTTAATTAAGCGAGGGGATGTTTTACCTCCTGGAGCGCGCCAGATTTTCTGAATAGGCTGCCCCGTCAACTGAATAAAGCGTTCATCTACTTTTCTAATCTGCCTACAAAATGTTGCCTCATTTTCAAGTACTGTCATGCCCGCCTTTGGACCAAACTGAGGTTTTATAAATACTTGGTTTGATGGGCCATTTTTTACAAAATAATCATGATCGAATGTATGGCTCCCAAAGTGATGCCCCTCTCGAACGCGCTCCTGCCAATAGGTTTTCCATGAATCGTCAAGGGCATAATCACCCCGGAATGTTTTTTCATTTGCCAAAAAAAAGGTAGCTCTCACTTTTTGGCGATTCAAAATGTCGGCAACCGTTTGTGCAACGGACATATTGCCAGTATCAAATGTTAGGTATACCGTTTTAGAGCACCCTCCATTTTGAGATAAGGCGCTTGAACTCCAGCTTATAAATAAAATACCTGTTGCGATGAGGAAAGCAATGTGTCTCCTAATCATATGCAATCTACTCCCATGAGGCTCGTGGATAAAAGAAGATGCCATGAGGAGAGCGCCCAACCGGTATGGTTGAGATTAATTTCATTGAAGGAATATCAATCACACCAACTTTTTTTGCAAAACGAAATGTTACCCACATCGTTTTTCCATCCGGAGTAATTTCCATGTCATCGGGTCCGGCAGGAAGACCTGTGATCTCAGCTTCTTTTTGAAGTGTTTGCATATTAATTAAGCTTATAGTCGATGCTATACGATTGCCAACAAAGACATGTTTTTTATCTCCAAGTGGTCGAAAGTTATGGGCTCCTTTGCCAGTAAAAATTCGCTTTACTTCCTTTTGGGTTTTCCAATCCATCACTTGGACATTGTCTTCGCCAGTAATACCGATGAGCAAATACTGATCGCCTGGAGTCATCCATAGACCGGCAGGTACATGGCCCGTTGGGATTTTCCAGACAACAGTTTGGGTCTCTAGGTCAATTGCAGCCAATTCACTAGAATCCTGAAGTGTGATGAAGGCAAGTTTGCTGTCGGAAGTAAAGGCAATATGACTAGGAGTCTTTCCGAGTTTGATGGATTTAGCCAACTTCAAGTTGGTTCCATCAGCAGCATAAATATCTACACGATTGAGACGATTGCCGTTTGCTACAAACCACTTGTGATTTGGTGAATAGCCAACCTGATATGGATCGATAATATTTGGTATACGCCCAGTCAGCTCACCGCTTACAGGGTTCATCAAAACAACATCATTACCTGCAGCATTGGCTATCAGCAATGTTTTCTGATCTGGGGTCATCATCAAATGATGGGGTTCTTTACCAACTGGAATTGTTTTAACCACTTCCCGGCTTGGCATATCGATCAAGCTAACACTAGCATCCCCTGAATTGAGTACTACAGCAACTTTTGGCTCAATCGTCGAGCTCATAGGAGCCTGAGCATGAGCAATCGCAACGCCAATAAAGGGTGCCACTAATGCGATCAAAAAATTACTAAAAATGCGCTTCATTTGGGAAATCGTATACATAAGCATATTGTAAGCATTAAAGGCATTAAAAAGCCCTGTTGAAGGCCATTGTTTGATCTAGCGCAAGCTTGATAAAACCTTTTCAAGACGCTTTACAGACATAGGGCTCGGGGTTTTAAGCTCCTGGGCATAGAGCGCAACCCTTAATTCTTCCAATTGCCAGCGAAAATCTTGCAAAGCTGGATCCTCACCAACAGCATAGGAACTAGCGCCTTTGGAACCCTGTATAAGCTTTTGCCAAGGCCGAGCAACCGATTCCCAATCTTTCTGACACTGGGCATCACGAGGCGGGTTTAAGCGCATTTTATCAATCCGCATAGCAATTGCCTTCAGATAGCGGGGCAAATGCACTAATTGATCATATGGGATATCTGACACAAATTTGGGGAAGATCAGACCAGCAATTTGACCCTGAATATCTACATGGGCACTTGGAGAGGCTGCCTTAGCTTGCGCTAATTTCTTCTGTAAATCTGCATAAGCCTGTAATGCAGATAGGGAGTGCCTTGCAATTTCTTGGGCGATTAATGCGAGCCTTGGTTTGCCGACCTGCATGCGCTCCGCAAATTGCGATGAGTTGATTGGCAGGGGGTCGATCATGAAAGCGCGCTCTATAGCAAGATTCAATATTTGCTCGGTTAGATCATCAATGGCGCCAATATGGATGAAGAGCAAACCAATGTCACGAATTCCAGGTAACTGCTTTTGCAAAGATTTCAGAGTTTCTCGATTGGCTAAGCTAAATAGCTTCCTTAGTCCCTGCCAATGAAATTTTCGAGCCTCTTGTATATCATCAAAAACCTCTAAATCACAATACTCTCCACGTTCAACAAGTGCCGGATAGCCGAACAAAGTTTTGGATCCTTTTTGAATTTCAAGAGTCTCTGGTAGCTCTCCAAATTCCCATGTTCGGTAGCCCCCTTGCTCAACTTGCCTGATGGCTGCCGTGCTGGATTTGCTTAATTGAGCCACATTGGACGACGGTGATCTCATCCCCAACTCAGTTTCAACAACATCCTGAGCTATTGCTTGAAAAGCATGACGGGCACTTTCACCATACTGAGCACGAAGGCGTGCAATATTACGCTCAACATCCAGTTGACGACCATGCTCATCAATTAATCTAAAGTTCATTGATGTATGTGCTGGAAGAGACTCCATCCTGAAATCAGTGCGCTTAATTTCCAGCCCACGCTCTTTGCGAATATCGCTTATCAAGCTATCTAAATAATCACCCACTCCAAATCGATTCGATTCTAAAGAGCGCTCTAAAAATGACTTTGCATAATCTGGCAATGGAACGCAGTGACGACGTAATTTTTGTGGCAAAGACTTTAGGAGCAATAAGGTTTTTTCTTCACACATCCCCGGCACCAGCCATTCGCATCTGCGACCATCCACCTGATTAAGAGAGCTTAAGGGTACGACCAAGGTGACGCCGTCTTTTGGACTTCCAGGTTCAAAGTGATACGTCAATGCCAAATCCATGCCACCTACATTCATTTTTTTAGGGTAGCGATCAATCGTGATGCCTGCTGCCTCATGCCGCATCAAATCATTTTTAGATAGTCGTAAAAGCTGATCAAGGTTAGTTGATTCATCGCTCTGTTTTTTTCTTAAGCACTCTTGTAAGTCATTACGATTAAGAATCCCCTGGGGAATGCGTGCGTTATAAAAAGCATAGAGCAATTCATCGTCGACCAGAACATCAGGACGTCGAGAACGGTGTTCCAGAGCTTCAATCTCTTTAGCTAGACGTCGGTTATGCCAGAAGAAATCAAATTCTGGATATTTCTTACGAGCATCAGATTCAGTTTCGCGAGCAAGCCCAGGGCTATCCATGCGTCCAAATAGTTCTTGTTGGACGAGTGCTTGTCTTATAAATAACTCTCTGGCCAACTTGGGGTCATATTTTTCATATCGAACTTTACGACCGTGATAAATCGGCAATCCATACAAGGTAGCCCGCTCAAATGCCATGACCTCACCTTGGCGATTATCCCAAAAGGGGTCACTCAGAGATTTAATTAAGCGGTGTCCTGCTACTCGTTCAATCCATTGAGGTTCAATTTTTGCAATGGTCCGAGCATACATCCGATTGGTTTCCTGCAATTCTCCGGCCATAATCCAGGCGCCAGCCTTTTTACCCAAGGTTGAGCCTGGCCAAATAAATGGACGAATTCCACGTGCTCCAATATAGTTGCCTGTTTTACTTCCTCGCTCTTGGGATTTTTCATCCTCTTCTTTTTTTGCTACATAGCCAAGTAAGCCAGTAAGCAAGGAGATATGAACTTGCTCATAAGTGGCTGGCAATTGATTTTCTTTCCACCCCTTCTCTCCAAGCATTGTGTGCAATTGACCATGAATATCGCGCCACTCACGCATGCGGCGAGGCGAAAGAAATTTACTTCTGCACAAAGATTCGAGTTGACGATTGCTATGCTTATGCTTTAAAGCATCTTGATACCAATCCCACAGTTTAATAAAACTCAGAAATTCAGAGCGCTCATCAGCAAACTGTAAGTGAGCTTGATCAGCTGCCCCTGCTTGATCGATTGGTCTTTCTCGTGGATCCTGGGTCGCCAATGCCGAAGCAATGATGGCAACATCCCTCAAAGCATTGTTCTCTCTAGCAGCTAAAAGCATTCTGCCAATACGCGGATCCAGAGGCAAATCCGCCAACTGCTTGCCAATTGCTGATAATGTAAATCGGCCGGATGAATCAGAGGCATCCTCCAGCTTGCTATTTTCAAAATCGATTGCCCCTAATTCGTCCAGGAGTTGAACGCCGTCCGTAATTGCCCTGCCCAATGGTTTGTCAATAAACGGAAAATCTTGAACTCTCGCTAACTTAAGTGAGGTCATTCTCAATATCACCGCAGCAAGCGAACTTCGCAGAATTTCTGGGTCGGTGAACTTAGGGCGTGCCAAATAATCTTGTTCGCTATACAAGCGTATACAAATACCATCTGATACACGACCACATCGACCAGCCCTTTGGTTGGCTGCAGCCTGAGAAATTGGCTCCACTTGAAGTTGCTCTACCTTATTACGGTATGAGTAGCGCTTTACTCTTGCAAGTCCGCTATCAATCACATAACGAATATTTGGTACGGTTAATGATGTTTCCGCAACATTGGTTGTCAATATGATGCGACGACCATTTCCTGGGGTAAAAACACGCTCTTGCTCAGCAACCGACTGACGGGCAAAAAGACTTAATATTTCTGGATGAAAGCGTTGTTGCAAAACATGATCTTTACGCAAAGCTTCGGCACAATCCCTTATCTCACGCTCTCCAGGCAAAAAGACTAAAACATCGCCAGAGCCGCTGGCTCCTTCACCCCAAATTTTTGCGATAGCATTAGTGACACCATCCGGGATTTCTTTAGCCTCTTTGGAAAATTTTTTATCCTCCAGCTGAGAGTCGGGCTCCAAAGGCTCATAGCGTTGCTCAACAGGAAATAGCCGTCCACTGACTTCGATTACTGGCGCAAGCTTGCCATTTACTGAAAAGTGCTCAGAAAATCTCTTAGCATCTATCGTTGCTGAAGTGATGATTAATTTAAGATCAGGCCTCTTTGGTAATAACTGACTTAGATACCCCAATAAGAAATCGATATTTAAACTTCGCTCATGTGCCTCATCAATGATTAGGGTGTCATAGGAGCGCAGATGAGGGTCTCTTTGCGTTTCCGCCAACAAGATACCATCGGTCATCAACTTAATCGATGCGCTCTGACTGGTTTTATCTGAAAATCGAACCTGATAACCAACATCTACCCCAATAGGGCTTCCAAGCTCTTGAGCAATCCTTTTTGCTGTAGTGGTTGCGGCTATGCGGCGAGGTTGGGTATGGCCTATTAACTTCCCACCATTAATAGTGCCTCTGCCTAAATCTAGACAAATTTTAGGTAATTGAGTCGTTTTGCCTGAACCAGTTTCACCGCAAATGATTACCACTTGATGGTTTGTAAGCGCATCTTTAATGATTTGACGCTGACCAGAGACAGGCAACTCCTCTGGGAAGCGAATAGACAAGCTGCGTGAGGTGTTGGATGGAGGCACGATAACTGGCATCGCGTCGGGTTTTTGTTGGTTTATAGGCTTATGCACCCTATAATTTTCTCACTATGCCTACAAATGCGCCAAACACACCAGACAATATCCCTGAATCGAGCTCAAACTTCCCGTTTGTGGGTTGGTTGCGCGATGTTGCCCCGTATATACATAGTTTTCGGGAAAAGACCTTTGTCATCGCATTTGCAGGCGAATTGGCCCAAGAGATTGGATTGGAAAATCTGATTGAAGATATTGCCATGCTCCATGCGATGGGGATGCGCATCGTCTTAGTTCATGGAATCCGCCCGCAAATTGAAGAACAGCTCATGCTGAGGAATATTACAAGCAAGTTTGGCAAAAGCGCCCTTCATAGCTATCGGATTACCGATGCTGCTGCTCTAGAGTGCGTTAAGGAGGCCGCTGGCGAACTACGCCTCGATATTGAGGCGGCCTTTAGTCGCGGCTTACCAAACACCCCCATGGCCGGTTCTCGTATATCAGTTATCTCAGGCAACTTCATTACAGCCATGCCAGTCGGCGTGGTAGAGGGGGTTGATTACATCCATACTGGCTTGGTTAGAAAAGTGGACTCCACCTCAATTAAGCTTTCACTAGATAGCAACAAAATAGTCTTGCTATCCCCTTTGGGCTTCTCCCCTACTGGACAAGCCTTTAATCTGGCATATGAAGATGTTGCTGCATCTGCTGCTGCCGCCTTAAAAGCCGATAAATTGATTTTTCTCAGTCCCTATAGCGGCCTTAAAGATGATGAAGGCAATTACATTACCGAGCTTTCTTTACCGCAGCTGCAAGAATATATTTCTGCGCACAAAGATATTGACTTTGGTATGAAGAGCTTACTCAATATATCCAGTCGCGCCATCCGCGCCGGGGTGAGTCGCGTTCACTTCTTGCCAGCAAATCAAGATGGCGCACTGCTTGAAGAATTGTTTACTCATGATGGTATTGGCATGATGTTGGCCTCATCTGATATTGAAAATCTGCGTGAAGCCAATCAAGATGACGTTGGCGGTATTTTGCAGCTAACGATGCCTCTAGAGGAAGAGGGAATTTTGGCGGCACGCGGGCAAGACGTTATTGAGCGTGATATTCACCGCTTTTCTGTCATTGAGCATGATCGGGTTTTATTCGGTTGTGCAGCCCTTTTTCCATTCCCCAATGGGGTTGGTGAACTTGCATGCCTCGCCGTTGATCCAGATGTTCAAGGTTCAGGAGATGGAGAGCGCTTGTTAAAGCGCATTGAAATGAGGGCCAAACAAGAGGGTATTAAGAGCCTCTTTGTTCTCACAACCCGAACCGAGCATTGGTTTTTAAAGCGTGGCTTTAAACGTGCAACAGTGGATGATTTGCCAGAAGAAAGAAAACAGATTTATAACTGGGATCGTAAATCAATGGTTCTTACAAAAGACCTATAAAATCCCAAGGTTCCCACTAATAAATTAGGCAATTTGAAAGGCTTTCAAAAATGGCACGCACAGTTCAATGCATCAAACTCAATAAAGAGGGCGAAGGATTAGATTTTGCCCCTTTGCCTGGCGATTTAGGCAAGAAAATCTGGAATCAGGTTTCCAAGGAGGCTTGGGCCGGCTGGTTAAAACACCAAACAATGCTTATCAATGAAAACCGACTCAATATGGCCGACCCTCGTGCGCGTCAATATTTGTTAAAGCAAGTGGAAAAGTATTTTTTTGAAGGCGGCGCAGACATGGCGCAAGGTTACGTACCACCAACAGAACTTCCAGATTGACTAATACCTTAAAAAGTCAGGCGGCTAACGCCTGACTCATTGCTGACAAGTAATATATCAGCCTTTTCTTTAGCAAATAATCCCACAGTAATGACCCCAGCAATCTGATTAATTTCAGATTCCAGCTTGAGTGGGTTGGTGATTTTCAATCCGGAGATATCCAATATCCAGCCACCATTATCGGTAACGAACGGTGCGCTTGGGGTTTGATCTAAATCTTCGCGAATCACTTTTGCAAGTCGCAAACTGACAGTTCCACCTAATTTTTCTAATTCTCGCTGAACCACCCCTTTTGCAAGTGGAATAACCTCAACAGGCAAAGCAAAGCCTCCAAGCGACTCAACTTGTTTAGAAGAATCACAGATGCAAATAAATTGCTGAGCCATTGAAGCAATAATCTTTTCACGAGTCAGAGCGCCACCTCCACCCTTAATCATGTTTCCGCTGCCGTCAATCTCATCGGCACCATCAACATATGCTGGTAAGGTTGATACCTCATTTGGGTCAAGTACCTTGAAACCATGTTTTAAAAGTCGCCCAGTAGTAGCATTAGAACTAGAAACTGTGCCGGCAAAGTGATCCTTGTAGGGGGCCAAAGCATCAATAAAGCAATTGGCTGTTGAACCAGTGCCAATGCCTAGGATTTGACCCCTTGGGAGGCGCAGAACTTCCTCGCAAGCCGCCTGCCCTACTAGTAACTTGAGCTGATCCTGATTCATATTATTTCCCAGTGCATTTCCAAAAGAATTCGGCTTAGATTAACTATCATATGATATTGCAAGATACATCACTTTTAGAGCAATTCAATAGATATGACTAATAGCGCACTGAGCCAATTAAAAGCCTTCACAACCGTTGTTGCGGATACTGGCGACTTTGAACGAATGGAGGCCTACAAGCCTCAAGATGCAACCACAAACCCCTCTTTGATATTGAAGGCGGTCCTGCAGGAAAACTATCAAAATTTAGTTTTAAGAGTCAAAAGGGAGCACTCTGGATTAAGCCCTGTTGATCTGGTAGACCATATTTTAGTAGCCTTTGGAATGGAAATCCTCAAGATCGTACCCGGACGCGTCTCCACCGAGGTAGATGCTCGCCTATCATTTGACACCAAAGCTACGGTTAAAAAAGCAAAACATCTCATTAGCCTTTACGAAGCCAATGGAATTGATCGAAAACGTGTACTCATTAAACTTGCTGGCACCTGGGAGGGCATTCAAGCTGCCAAAGAACTCGAAATATCAGGTATTCATTGCAATATGACGCTGCTCTTTTCACTAGTACAGGCTGCAGCTTGTGGGGCCGTTAATGCAAAACTAATCTCTCCGTTTGTTGGGCGCATTACCGATTGGCATAAATCTAAATTAGGAAGCAATTGGAGCGATGTCAACAATGGCGGGTCCAATGATCCTGGAGTAATTTCTGTAAAAAATATTTTTCATCACTACAAGCACTTTGGTATTCAAACTGAAATTATGGGGGCGAGTTTTCGAAATACCAGTCAAATCCTGGAATTGGCGGGCTGCGATTTACTCACAATCAGTCCGGAGCTTTTGGAAGAGCTATCAGCAAGTGATCAAACAGTTTTAAGAAAGTTGGATGCAAATAAATCAATTAGCAATTTAATCCCCCTTCAGTTGGATGAATCTTCCTTTCGACTACAGTTAAATAATGATGCAATGGCAACAGAAAAATTAGCGGAAGGAATCCGTAATTTTTGTGTTGATACAGAAAAACTAGAAGCTTTTCTAGGGAATTAAAAAAGGGCAACAGCCCTCTTTTAATGCATTGCATCAGACTTGACTTAGTTAGATGACAAATATGTGCAGATCACTTCACTGCCTTTGCTAAACGCTGTCTTAATGACTCATACAAGCAAACGCCGCTTGCTACTGAAACATTTAAGCTGGAGACCACGCCTTGCATCGGTATGTGGACAAGCTCATCACAGGTTTCTTTAGTCAAGCGACGCATACCCTCACCTTCCGCACCCATCACGATAGCAATTGAACCCGTCAGGTCAATGTCATAAATGGATTTCTCAGCCTCATCATCTGTACCGATAACCCAGACACCCGACTCTTGCATCTCTTTCATACTGCGAACCAGATTGGTCACTGTGATAACTGGCATCACTTCAGAGGCACCGCTAGATACTTTACTTACCGTGGCATTAATGGAGGCTGAACGATCTTTGGGGATCACTACCGCGTCCACACCAGCGCCATCGGCCACTCTTAAACAAGCTCCAAAATTATGGGGATCGGTTACACCATCCAGGATGAGAAATAAGGGCTTCTCCTTTGCACCTTCCACATCCTCAATTACCTCGGTAATAGTGCGCGCAATGGTCATTTTTTCTGCCAAAGCGACAACACCCTGATGACGATCATGGCCGGCTAACTTATGCAGTCTTTCGGCATCTGCAGCATGGAGTCTCTCCCCTAAAGTTTCTTCCGCCTGCTTTAAAAAATCTCCCATACGCCTGTCACGGCGGCTTGGATCAAAATACACCGATTTAAGACTATCGGGATCAACACGTAAACGCGCTTGAACTGCGTGAAATCCTACTAATATTTGCTTCATTAATTTCCCATCGCCAATCTATAGTTACTTACGTCTTGCTTTTGTATTGCGAACTGGTGGTTTAGAACCGGCTGGCTTTCCCGGGGTTCTACTTGGGCCAATCAACTTGCCACCTGCTTTATTTGTTTTTTTACCAGCCCGAGCTTTCGATTGGGTCGCACCTAAATTACCTGCTGACTTAGCAGCATTTACATTGACTCCGCCATGTTTTTGAGGTTCTTTGTTGGTTACTCGGCCTTTTTTTGGTATTTGCTTTTTATTAGACCGAGCGGGATCACTAGCAAGAATAAGTTGTCGTCTTCCAGCGCTACTCCCAGGCTCAGCACCTACCGACTTAACTAAACTAAATTCAATTTTTCGGGCATCTAGATCGACGCGACTGACCAAGACATGAACTCGATCACCCAAGCGATAACGAATGCCGGTGCGCTCACCACGAAGCTCTTGACGGGCTTCATCATATTGAAAATAATCACCGCCTAATTCAGTAACGTGAATCATTCCTTCTACAAAAAGATTCTCTAGTTGCACAAATAAACCGAATGTTGCTACTCCAGTGACGGTGCCAGAATATTCTTGACCAAGATGATCGCGCATGTAATAGCATTTAAGCCAAGCTTCTACATCGCGCGATGCTTCATCGGCCCTGCGTTCATTGGATGAGCAGTGGACACCAAGTTGACCCCAAATCGGCAATGCAGCATTTGCCCCTTTTGGTAAACGAACCCCTTTTGCAGCGGCCTCTTTGCCGTCAGTATGTGATTTTTTGGCATTCACAGCATTTTCTCGCCCCTTACCTTTGCGAGGTAAAGTCAGATTCAGTGGCACCTTCGGAGGTAAAACTGGAACATAGGGCTTTTTCTGCAGAATGGATTTAATGACGCGATGCGTAAGCAAGTCAGGATAGCGTCTTATAGGGCTGGTGAAATGGGAGTAAGCGGGATAGGCTAAACCAAAGTGCCCCTCATTATCTGGCTGATACATTGCCTGCTGCATTGCCCGTAGGACAACAGACTGAAGCATATTTGCATCAGGCCTATCCTTAATTTCACGCATTAATTTTGCAAAATCTCTAGGTTTAGGCTTGTCACCACCATCAAGGGATAGTCCGGATGTACGTAAAACTTGACGCAATGTGACTAATTTTTCCTCAGAGGGTTCACCATGAACACGATAAAGGCTGAGATGCTTATTTTTGGCAATAAAGTCGGCAGCGCAAACGTTTGCAGTAAGCATGCATTCTTCGATAAGACGATGCGCTTCATTACGAATGCGTGGTTCGATTCTTAAGATCTTACCGAGCTCATTGCTAATGATTTGCGTTTCAGTGGTCTCAAACTCAATTGCGCCGCGTTTTTGACGGGCCTCAAGCAAGATCTTATACAGGGAAAATAAGTTCGTGAGTAGCGGTCTAAATTCTGCAAAACGGGCCGCCTCAGGACCCTTGCTGTTTGAAAGAATCTCCCAAACAGTGTCATACGTAAAGCGCTGGGCAGAATGCATTACTGCTGGATAAAATTGATAAGCTAGTACCACTCCATTGCCATCAACCACTGAGTCACAAACCATGCAAAGACGATCAACCCCGGGATTTAAAGAGCAAAGCCCATTGGAGATTTTTTCAGGCAGCATGGGGATCACGCGCCTTGGAAAATAAACTGAGGTAGCTCGCAGTAAGCCTTCGTCATCGAGGGGGTGTCCAGGCTTAACGTAATGAGACACATCAGCAATCGCAACAATTAAACGCCATGCTTTTGATTTTCCATACGTGACTGGCTCGCAATATACGGCGTCATCAAAATCTCTTGCATCTGCACCGTCAATAGTGACGAGCGGTACGTCTCGCAAATCTACTCGACCTTCTAAATCAGATTGCTGCACAGTGTCCGGAAGTGCATTAGCCTCCTTCATGGCAGCTGGAGAAAAGATGTGTGGAACGCCATATTTACGTACGGCAATTTCAATTTCCATGCCGGGATCATCAATTTCACCAAGAACTTCAACTACACGTCCCACTGCTTGACGATAGCTGTCTGGATAGTCAATGATTTCAGCGCTAACAACCTGGCCCAGTTTTGCATTACCTTGAGCTTTGGGCGGTATCAAAATGTCATGGCCAATGCGCTTGTCTTCTGGCGCAACAATCAACACACCATTTTCATTCAGCAAGCGACCAATTACCACCTTGTTAGCATGAATGATCACATCCACAATCTGACCTTCAGGCCTGCCACGCCTATCAGTACCCAATACCCTTACATTTACTTTGTCGCCATGCATGACTCGAGACATTTCCTTTTCTGAAAGGAAGATATCCTCACCGCCGTCATCCGGAATGACAAATCCAAATCCATCTCGGTGGCCTTGAACTGTTCCTAAACGGTCAGCCTCACGAGGCACCAAATTTTTTGCTTTACGCATTTAATTCCTTCGACAATACATGCCTTATATCTATATTTTTGTTATTTACTAAGGCTACTGTATCAAACCGTTGAGTCTGAAGGGAAAAAGCCGAATTGGGGGGTATAAAAAAAGAGATCGGAACGCCCCACCCCTTATAATGATGGAATGCCCAGATGGCGAAATTGGTAGACGCACCAGCTTCAGGTGCTGGCGATCGAAAGGTTGTGGAGGTTCGAGTCCTCTTCTGGGCACCAAATTACTGCTTTTAGCACCGCAATGATCATTTTATAGATTTGCAGGGGCTAAATCAAACCAATACGAAGTTATTCCACTACAAATCCATCATTCTATGTAGGATTTTCGGCTTCATTTCCTCCCATAGACCCTGAAACTCCTCCAACTTGTCATGGGACAGAGAAATTGGCTCAAATAAGCCGTTAAAAAAAATGGTCTTCTTAGGCGCCAAAGTCTTATCAAACTCGCTTAAAGCAATAGGCTTTTCATCTAGATCGAGGGTTAATTCGGCCGAACATACGATAGCCTCTAGATCGTCCTGATCAATAACGGCATACTCAATCAAGCGTTGCTTGTTATCTAAAATAACCAGCGTACCCCGAGCGTAGCAAACGGCATCATGATCCTGAACTATGTAGGCTAAAAATGCATTTTGATCCCGCTCATCTAGAGGTAAATCATCTATAAAGAATAAATACTGATCGCCTTGAGTATTAACCAAGGAAAAGACCTTGGGAATGACACCATGGGCTAGAGCCAAGTTTCGATAATAAATGCCGATTTCTACGGCAAGATTTTCAGCAAATAGATGCATACGAATAAATAAAGGTAACTATCAAGGTTATTGCGGTAATTGCAGTTTGAGGAATTCCATTGTGCGATGCCAGGCTAAAACAGCGGCTGCCTTGTCATACTTTAAGAAGGCAAGGTTTTTAGAATCAGCCTCTTCATTGGCAAAAGCATGCTTTGCATCATAGCGATAAAAGCTGAAATTTACCCCCGCCTCTTGTAGCTTGACTTCAAGAAGATCTACGTCTTTGATTGGAAATGCATCATCATGCAAAGCCCAATGACCCATCATGGGGGTATTGATCTTAGACGCATCAACATACCCTAGTGGCGGGCACCCATACCAAACTACTGTGGCATCTAATTCAGGAACATTACACGCAGATAAAACAGTGAGTGCTCCACCCATACAAAATCCAGTGACTGCCACCTTTTGACTTCCTGTAGCCTTTAGGCATTGAACCGCACCGCGAATATCTTGCCCGGCAGCATCAGCAAAATTCAGTTCATTCATCAAGTGTTCGGCCTCATGCGCATCCAGGGCAGATTTACCCCTGTACAGATCGGGCACCAAAGCTCTATAGCCTGCACTAGCCAAATTATCTGCAACGACTTTAATTTGATCATTCAGGCCCCACCACTCTTGAATGACAACGATGCCAGGCGCGTTTGCACGATCCTTTGGCTCTGCTAGATAAGCATTTACAGGCTGACCATCAGGTCTTTGAAATTGAATCATGTATGCCTCTGTTTTGATTATTTAATTCATTTAATTTTTAATATAGTAACCGTAAACGCAGCGATTACCAGACCTAGATGGATCGCGGGTGTCTTGAATAACACCATCTATCACAGCCGTAAGATGTTTAGATACTCTCACAATCAAGACGCCTTTTGGTAACTCACCTGGCCTCAAGTGAACACGACACCCACCGCCAATTTTCATAGTCGGAACCCACTTAAATCCCTGTGCAAGAATATAGTCGTGAAACACATTGCGGTGATTGCCATTGCGAGGGGTTGCTCCAGTCGCGCTTAATCGTTTTGCCAGTCGGTCATTGCGATTTTGAGCATATTGCTCATTGGCCTGACGAAGGTCTTCATACACCCGCAAATATGGCAGCTTAGCAGCAATAGCGATAGATCGAACTACACAATCTCCAGACCCACCACTAAAACCCGCCTCCAGGCGGCCACCATCATTTAATTGGAAGTCAAATGTAGAGCAACTTTTTGAGAAGGGATTAAAGAATGAGAACATGTGAGATGCATTGAATAAATAAAAATGGACTTGCCTCTCGACAAATCCACCTTTATTGCAAATGCTAGCTATGTAATTTAATTTGCGTTTGCTTGTTTAACTACCTGACGCCATTCATGCAACAAGGGCTCGGTATAGCCATTGGGTTGCTCAAGGCCTTTGAATATTAAATCGCTAGCTGCTTTATACGCATAGGAATCCTGGTAATTAGGCATCATTGGCTTGTATAAAGCATCACCAGCATTCTGCCCATCTACTACCTTAGCCATACGTTGCAGAGTCTCATTTACCTGAGCTTCGGTAACAATGCCATGCAGTAACCAATTTGCAATATGCTGACTCGAAATTCGTAAAGTTGCGCGATCTTCCATAAGTCCAATATTGTGTATATCTGGCACCTTAGAACATCCAACACCTTGATCGATCCAACGAACGACATACCCAAGAATACCTTGGCAATTGTTGTCCAACTCTTGTTGAATTTCTTCTTTGGACCAGTTAGGTTTCTCTACAACAGGAATAGTTAATAGCTCATCCAGCAAAGCTTCTGCTTGTGCAGCCGTATCCAACTTCTCCATTTCTTTTTGAATCTCGGCAACATTGACTTGATGGTAATGCAATGCATGTAGGGTTGCTGCGGTTGGCGATGGAACCCATGCAGTATTTGCGCCAGCCTTAGGATGAACAATTTTTTGCTCCACCATAGACTTCATTAAATCAGGCATAGCCCACATACCCTTACCAATTTGCGCCCGACCACGTAAACCGCAATCAAGACCGGCCAGTACATTACGGCGCTCATAGGCAGATAACCATTTGCTTGTCTTCATATCACCCTTACGCATCATTGGGCCGGCATGCATGGAGGTGTGCATTTCATCACCGGTACGATCCAGAAAGCCGGTATTGATGAATGCCACACGTGCACCAGCCGCAGCAATAGCCGCCTTGATGTTGGCACTCATACGTCGCTCTTCATCCATAATCCCCAACTTCACAGTGTCAGCTGGAAGCCCAAGCAACTGCTCAACACGAGCAAATAGCTCAGCTGCAAACGCAACCTCTTCAGGACTATGCATTTTTGGCTTCACAATGTACACGGAGCCCTTGCGGGTATTACCAATCTCTTGTGTAGCAGGTCGATTAATGTCATACAAGGCAATTAATACTGTAACTACCGCATCAAGGATGCCTTCATAAATTTCTTTATCGCCTTCAGTCAAGATGGCGGGGTTAGTCATTAAATGGCCAACGTTACGAAGAAATAATAGTGAACGCCCGTGTAAGGTCACAACGCCATCTTTTGCAGCAACGGCGCCTATGCCAGCTTTGTATTGGCGATCTGGATTGAGGGTCCGAGTGAAGGTCTTTCCACCCTTATTTACCTCTTCAACCAAAGTCCCCTTGAGAATGCCGAGCCAATTTTCATAGGCTAATACCTTGTCATCAGCATCCACAGCCGCAATAGAATCTTCCAAATCTAAGATGGTCGAAAGTGCGGCCTCAAGAACAACATCATTTACTCCAGCGGGATCGGTTGCGCCAATGGTTTTAGATTTATCAATCTCAATATCAATATGAATACCGTTGTTGCGCAAGAGAATCGATGAGGGAGCATCTGCATTGCCTTGATAGCCTACGAATTGTTTTTCATCAGCAAGACCAGTGGAGCTACCATCCTTTAATTGAACAGACAATTTATTGCCATCCACCGTATACGCTACTGAATCACGATGCGATCCTTTGGCTAATGGCGCAGCTTGGTCTAAAAAATTACGGGCATACGCAACGACTTTTGCGCCACGAATCGGGTTGTAAGCGCCGGCTTTGGTAGCACCATCATCCTCAGAAATAACATCTGTGCCATAAAGGGCATCGTACAAAGAGCCCCAGCGTGCATTGGCTGCATTCAATGCATAGCGTGCATTTAATACCGGCACAACTAACTGTGGTCCAGCTTGGAGAGCTAACTCATCATCTACATTTTTAGTGTCTGCCACTACCTTTCCTGGGACCTCATCGAGGTAATCAATTTCTTTCAGAAATTGACGATAAGCAGGCATGTCTGCAATGGGACCAGGATTATTTTTGTGCCATTGATCGAGCTCAGCCTGTATGCGATCACGCTTAAGCAGCAACGCTTCATTCTTGGGGCTTAAATCCTTAACAATCGCATCAAATCCTTTCCAGAAATCAGCACTTTTAATGCCGGTACCCGGGAGGACCTTATCTTCAATGAAGCGATAAAGAGGGGTTGCTACTTGGAGACCATTACAGGTTGTGCGTGCAGTCATTTTGTAAGCCTTTGATTCTGTTGATTGGTGTTTAAATAAGTTGTGAAATTATTTTCCATTATTCCTGAAATGGGTGCTGAAGCAAGATAGTTTCATCGCGCTCAGGTCCAGTTGAAACCATTGCGATTGGTTTACCAGCAACTTCCTCAATTCTACGTAGGAATTTTTGTGCCTCCACAGGCAATCTATCCCATTCACGGATGCCGAAGGTGGTGCCCTTCCATCCAGGAAAATCTTCATAAATTGGCTGACAGCGGGCTACTGATTCAGCGCCACGAGGCAATACGTCTAATTTCTTGCCATCCAAATCATAGCCCACACAAAGACGAATCGTTTCAAGCCCATCAAGCACGTCTAATTTAGTAATACAAAGTCCGGATAAGCCATTAATTTGAATGGAGCGCTTAAGAGCTGCAGCATCAAGCCAGCCCGTGCGACGAGGGCGGCCACCATCATTTAATTGGAAGTCAAATGTAGAGCAACTTTTTGAGAAGGGATTAAAGAATGAGA